>Ga0209777_10004225_pt1 | contig 17137 bp, 17 predicted proteins | sample FrelakmetHBP12HB_FD_187147 | JGI IMG/M metagenome (GOLD analysis project Ga0209777, IMG submission 187147) | Freshwater lake sediment microbial communities from the University of Notre Dame, USA, for methane emissions studies -HBP12 HB (SPAdes)... | ecosystem: Environmental > Aquatic >...
TCGATGATTGACCGGGACGCCCGCATCACTGAATCCTGGAATGCCAGCCAGGGAAGGAATCCTGCAGCGAAATATAATGCAAAATCCCAGATATTGGTATCTCCGGGAAGCCTGACTTTGAGGAAAACCCCAAAAACCATGATATAAATTATTAAGGTAATGATCGGGTTGATCACCGACCAGTATAACCCAAGAAGCGAACCTATGTATTTCGAGGAAATATCGCGCCTGATAAAATTCCAGACAAGCCCTTGATATTTTAGAAGTTGTTGCATTACCGTACCTTCGTTATTGACCGTGAGATTATATCTGATTTTTCATACACAGAAAACCTGAATAATCATTGAACCAAAGCGAGATCCTATCGAACGTGGAAAGATTATTTCTTCGAAGGAATCCGATCCTGTTTTTGAATCCACTTTAAAATTTCTTTGTCCGGCACTTTTTTTTCGATATCCTTTCTTTTTTTCAACATTGTGTGTAACCCTCTCACGGCATCAATTTTAGATTTTATTATTGATCTGAATCTTTTCCTAAGTAAATAATAGGGAATATCACAACAATTCCTTACTACTATCCATGGCATCGATAAAAAAAGAACTCGCGGAGGGAAATTTTTAATGATATACCAAAGTAAATTCCGGTTTAGAAAATATACTGCCATCTCTGATCCCGGTCCAGCCGTTCCCCCATGAACATGCACAACCCGCGCCGAAGGAACGTACATGCACTTCCACCCGGCTAGCTGTGCACGAAACGCAAGATCTACATCCTCTGAATAGAGAAAAAAGTCTTCGTCAAAGAGCCCAATCTCTACGAGCATTGATCGCCTGTAGAGGGCCGCACCTGCACACGCACCGAAGACTTCTTCCTGCTCGTCGTATCGATCATTGTCCGGTTCACCCATGCCCCGGTCCCATGCGGCACCACTTCTGGAGATGCAGATTGCAGTCGAGTTGATCCTACCATCGGGAAGGAGCATCTTCGAACCGCATACCCCCACGCGCGAATCAAATAGCATGGGGCGAACAATTTCTTCGAGCATCTGCGGATCTGAGATTGTATCATTGTTGAGCGTAAAAACAAACTCACCATTTGCTACGCGAATGCCGGAGTTTGTTCCCCCGGCAAATCCGAGATTTGCACCATTCTCAACAATTATCACGCCGGGATATTTCCCCCGGGTAAATGCGATGCTGCCGTCAGATGAACCATTATCAACAAGGATAACCTCAAAATTCCGAAAGGTCTGGTGATCAAGTGACGACAGGCAATCGTCAAGAAATTTTTTCCCGTTGTAGTTTACTACCACAACACTGATCAAAGGTCTCATTGATGTCGGTGAAATGTTTTTGAGGATCAACGCTTGCACTGGTTTTTCCGGTACTGCTGCACAATCACACTCGCCCGAATCAGGCTGTCAAACGTCCCGGCATCGCTCCAAAACCCCTTAAGCAGAGAGAATCTCATCTGATTGTTATTGACATACGCATTGTTCACGTCACTGATCTCCAGTTCCCCACGGGCTGAAGGCTTTAGATCCTGAATAATCCTGAACACTCCGGCATCGTAAATGTAAAGGCCCGTCACCGCTAGGTTTGACTTTGGCAGGGAGGGTTTCTCTTCAATGCTTATGATGCGGCTACCGGAAACCTGTGCCACCCCGAACCGCTGAGCGTCAAGAACTTCTTTTAAGAATACATGTGCACCGGAAGTAAACGACTGGACTGCATCCCTCACGGAATCTTCGAAGATATTGTCCCCAAGTATGACCGTAACGCTGTCATTATTTGCCCAGCGCTGTGCGAGTCCCAGTGCCTGTGCAATGCCTCCGGCACCCTCTTGGATCTCGTAGGTCAGCTGAGCGCCAAATTCCATCCCGGCGCCTAATAATTCAAGAAAATGCCCTGCATGTCCTCGGCCTGAAACAATCATGATCTCAGTGATCCCCGCGTCGATGAGGGTCTGAAGAGGATAATAGATCATCGGTTTATCATAGACCGGCAAGAGGTGCTTGTTCGTAACTTTTGTGAGCGGGAAAAGTCGTGAACCTGTCCCACCTGCAAGAATTATTCCTTTCATGCTTTTCTCTCCTCCAGATAGTCGTAAAGAGCCTCTCTCCAATGTCGCATGGGTTTTGTTTTGGTGTTTGCGAGTCCAGAATATGCAGGCCGTTTCGCTTTTCGTGGATATTCAGACGTTGAACAAGGTAGAGCATTGGGGATAATTGCCTGGGCAAACTCAAACCAGGAACAGATACCCTCATTCGTAACGTGGTATATCCCCGGATCAAGACCGGAGATTTCCTTTGTTTTCTTCGCAAGATCGACTGTGTAGGTTGGTTTACCGAACTGGTCATTCACAACCCTGACCTGGGGCATCTCCTCAGAGAGCCGTATCATCGTGTCTACAAAATTTCTTCCATGTTTTCCAAAAAGCCATGAAGTTCGGATGATCCGGTAATCGTCCATGTTTTCCCGGATGTTTTTCTCGCCAAGCAATTTGGATTCCCCGTACGCATTGATAGGATGGGGCCTTTTTTCTTCATCATATATCGCTTTCGTCCCATCAAAAACATAATCGGTGCTGAAATGGATCAGACACGAGCCACTATCATTGCATACCTGTGCAAGTGGAGCAAGAGATTCCCCGTTCACCGCACGTGCGAAATCCCTGTTATCCTCGCATCCATCGACATCCGTGTATGCCGCAGCATTGACAACAAGTCCCGGGTTAAGTTCCTGGATAAGTGCAGTTACTTTCTCTCCTTCTGTGATATCAAGATCATGTCCCCGCAATTCCGCATGGGGAAAAACTTTCTGCAAATCGCTTCCAAGCATGCCAAAAGCGCCGAGAATCAGAATTTTTTTTACCTGAGTAATAGCTGCCACCATCCTTTATTTTTCACGTACCATTTTACGGTATCCTTGAGCGCGCTCTCAAACGTAGTGCGTGGTTTCCAGCCCAACTCCCGGAGTTTTGAGGAATCAAGTGAGTAACGCCAGTCGTGACCAAGACGATCATTAACGAATTCTATCCTTGAAGTGTCAGCTCCCAGAATCTCCAGGATAGTATGTGTGATCTCGAGATTTGTCTTCTCATTACCGCTGCCAATATTATAGATCTCTCCGGTAACACCTTTCTCAAGAATAAAATCGATGGCACGGCAATGATCAAGCACGTAGATCCAGTCCCGGATATTTTTTCCTGTTCCATATACTGGAACCTTTTTTCCTTGAAGAAGGTTTGTCACAAAAAAAGGGATCAGTTTTTCCGGGTACTGGTAGGGACCGAAATTATTGGTGCACCGTGTGACAATCACCGGCAAATTATGTGTTATGAAAAATGCTCGGGCAATCAGGTCCGATGCCGCCTTGCTCGCCGAATACGGACTGGAAGGGGTGAGAGGATCACATTCCCTGAATGAACCGGTAAATGAACTCCCATATACCTCATCGGTAGATATATGCACAAATCTCTCGCAATCGTGGCGGAGTGCCGCTTCGAGAAGAGTGTGAGTGCCAAGGACATTTGTCGTGATAAATGCAGCTGAATCATGTATAGACCGATCTACATGACTCTCCGCTGCGAAGTGGACGACAGTGTTGATATCATGAAGGGAAAATACCAACTCCACGACAGCAGGATCGCATATGTTCCCACAAACGAATGAATACCTTGAATCTTTTTCGATATCGATAAGGTTTTCAGGATTACCGGCATAGGTTTTTGCATCAAGGTTCGTTATCGTGATTCCCGGGTGCTCTTTCAGCATATACCGGACAAAATTACTCCCGATAAATCCTAACCCCCCAGTGATCAGCAGTTTCATGGAATAAACTCCAAAAAATTATCATCCATGTTTTAATCCCGGTGCGAGTCCCCAGTCGTAGGGAATATCAGGGGAATCAGGAGGAAGACGGTATTCATCCGGTTCCGAATAATTATATGGCAGGGTGGGGATACTGAGGAAATATGCAGTTTCAGTTCCTATTCCTTTGAACCCATGATAGACTCCCGGAGGAACACTGATGAGGACCGGATTCTTTTCACCGACAAAAATTTCTATCAATTCCCGATAAGTTGGTGATTCCCTTCTCGCATCATAAAGTGCAACTTTCATCATCCCGTGTACACAGGTGAAATTATCAGTTTGTTTCTTGTGAAAATGCCAGGCTTTCACTACACCTGGATATGCTGTTGTGAAATAGACCTGCCCGAATTTTTCAAAAATATCATCATCACAACGGAGGATTTCCATTAACCAGCCCCTTTCATCGGGAATCACATGTAATTTTTTAATCTTAACACCATTGATATTTTTTGGCATGATCAAGTTCCTATATTTAATTTTTCGTAATGTTTAGGCAATCATTTATATTTTGGCTTCTCCTGATGTTCCAAGAATTCCATCAAAAATTCCCTTCAAATAAAATTTTATCATTCCTATCTGATTTTTTTTTGTGACATTATATAGATAATACGGGAACCTTATTAAAAATTCAGTTAACAGGATATACAAATAGCAAAAAAATGAGAAATTTTTCTTTCCAACTAAAAGCCAGTTTCTTCCAATATAATACAAATATATCTTACTAAACATTCCTATTGTTGTAGAAATCTTGTGATACACTATGGCATTAGAAATAATTAATAAGGAATAATTCATTTGTTTAGCCCGGATACACCAATCAGTTTCTTCATGTAATAAAAAAAGGGATTCATCCAAAAGGCCCGTTTGTTGCAATGCCTCTCTTCGGAAGAGAATGGCACATCCTACAAGTCCGAAGGGGGATGTGTTAATCTCGTTTTTCTGGAGTTTTGTTCCTTTCAGGTATAATCTTGGATATCCAAAAAATAGTTGAGTCCCTGCGGACCAGACTATTTCCTCGTTCTCAAATGTGACAATAATGGGCTGACATGCCCCACATCCGGGTGATCTTTCCATGGCTGAAACGCACTTTTTGAGAACATCTTTTTCGAGCCTTATGTCATTGTTTAATAAAAAAATGTAATCTGCGCCACTAGCTATAGCTTTTTGAATACCAATATTATTTCCCCCAGAATACCCCAAATTTTTTTTATTTTCAATAATTGCAAGATCAGGAAATTGAGTTCGAATTTTTCGAATAATTGTTTTATCTGAACTGTTCTCTATAAGGAGAACAGAATTTGCATCATAATCTAGTGATAAAACCGATTCAATTGTTTCAATGGTATCGGAATAATTATTATAATTAAGGACGATAGTATATACTGATGGAGAAAGTATTTTTGTATTTTTTGTATCCAAGTTTTTATTTTTTATCATTTTAGCTTTCCCTCGGTTTCTCCCTGGATAAATTTCCCATGGTATCTTCATCCAGATCCACGGAAAGAGGAGCACCTTTAATGGTATGATATCCGTTCAAACATTCCAGTTTTCTCATAGTTATAATAGTGTTATAGCCGCGATTAGTTCATCAAGTCCGGAGGCATTTTTTTATTTGTTTGCACTCTTATAACTGAAATTGTTTATTTACTTTATAATAGGAAAGATTTTAACATAATATGAATCTGTTTATTCCTCACATAGTTGTTCAGAAATTATGAAAATATATTCTCTCTTCACATATCATCAATATTTATCGTTTCAGAAAAAAATGCCTTAAGGACAAACAATGGATACACAATCTGAAAGTGGATATGAGTTTGATGTCTCGGTGATAATTCCCTCTCTAAATGAAGAGCGTACCATAGGTGAATGCATCACAAAAATACAGAAAGTGTTCCATGACAACGCAATCAAAGGTGAGATTATTGTTGCTGATTCTTCAGGCGATCAAACAGGATCAATCGCAAAATCTCTTGGTGCGCGTGTAATCAGGCCGGAAAAAAGCGGATACGGTAATGCCTATATAGCCGGATTCAAACACGCCCGGGGTCGTAATATTGTCATGGGCGATGCCGACAATACATATGATTTTCTCGAAATCCCAAAACTGCTCGCCCCTCTTAAGAATGGTGCTGATTTTGTAATCGGATCCCGGTTCAAAGGGATAATCCATAAGGGTTCGATGGACGGGCTTCACCGTTATATCGGAAATCCAGTTCTCACGTGGATGCTCAACTTCATTTTCCATACCCATTATTCTGATACCCACAGCGGTTTTCGCGTGATTACCCGCGAAGCACTTGACCGGCTGCCTCTCACAACAGGAGGTATGGAATTCGCTTCGGAAATGCTTGTCATGGCATCAAAAGAAAGGCTGTTCATAGAAGAGGTGCCAATCTCCTATTACCCACGGCTGACACCCTCAAAATTACACAGTTTTGCAGATGGGTGGCGCCATATCCGTTTTGTCCTCCTCATGAAGCCCCTGCCATTTATTGCTGTCCCGGGCTTTTTGTTTTCCCTTGTAGGGATTTTGCTTATGGCATTTTTTTCTATTAACGGGGATATTGAATCATCCCATCTTCACACTTTTATTCTTGGCGCGATCCTGGTGATTGGTGGTATTCAGATTGTCCTTTCGGGTTTCTTAATGAAGACTTATTCGGTTATCCACGGATATGAGAAGAAGCAGGGTTTTATCGAACTACTGATGAAATACCACAGCTTGGAAATATTTCTTGTTCTGGGATTTTTATCAATCTTTGCAGGAATACTGCTCGGTTTCAATATCTTCCTCCATTGGGTTTCGACGGATTTTGGTTTTCTTTCCGAAATCTCTACTGCAATTTTTTCCCTCGTATTAATCGTAAGCGGAATACAGATATTTCTCTTTGCTGTATTCCAGAGTATGATGCTTCTCAACAATTATCACGAATAGGTCTGCACGATGAAGATTGCCTATATCTACGATGTTATCTACCCCTACGTAAAAGGCGGTGTGGAAAAACGCGTATGGGAACTTGCAACCCGGCTCACCCGTCGCGGGCATGACGTCCATCTTTTCGGGATGAAATTCTGGGACGGTGAAGATATTCTCATCCGTGAGGGTGTATTCCTGCACGGGGTCTGTCCTGCTCAAAAACTCTATTTCGGGGGCAGGAGGAGTATATGGCAGGCCCTCTATTTCAGCATACATCTCATCTCCCCCTTACTTAAAGAAAAGTTTGATATCATCGATTGCCAGCAGTTTCCCTATTTCTCATGTTTTTCTGCAAAATTTTTTTCAAAATTTAAAAAAATCCCGCTTGTTATTACATGGCATGAAGTCTGGGGTGACTACTGGTATGAATATCATGGATGGAAAGGATTTGTGGGGAAAACTACTGAGCGACTTGTTGCCAGGCTAACTACAGAAAATATTGCAGTGTCGAAAACTACTGCAAAAAACCTTAATAATCTGGGAATACGCCATAAAATAAAAATTATTCCCAATGGAATCGATCTCATCAGGCTAAGATCAATCTCTCCATCTCCTGAATCATGGGATATTATTTTTGTGGGGAGGCTCATCAAAGAAAAACATGCAGATCTGCTCATATATGCTGTTAAACTACTCCAGCATAAAAACCCGGATATTCGTGTAGTAATAATCGGGCAAGGTCCAGAATATGATAAAATTAACAACCTTATTAATGACAAAGAAAATTTTTTTATCCCCCTCCATACGTGCGGGTTTTTTCGGAATCATGATGATCTCATTGCCCAGTTAAAATCTTCTAAGGTTTTTGTGCTTCCTTCCACACGGGAAGGATTTGGTATTATCGCGCTCGAAGCACTGGCATGCGGGCTCCCGGTTGTTACCATAGATCATCCGGCAAATGCGATCCGTGAGTTAATTACAGAAAATAACGGATTCCTTTGTTCTCTTTCTGCCCAGGATCTTGCCGAAAAGATTAGTCTAGCACTCCAGCATCACATTGAAATGCGAGATGCTTGTATTGTGTCTGCCGAATCGCTTGATTGGGATCGCATCACATCGGATGTCGAGTCCTATTATAAATCGGTGATTGAGATTCAAAAATAACGGCTCTGCAGAAATGTTTAAAAGAAACTTGAACGCACAACAGGGGTTTCACCCCGGCTGCTTCGGCTCCCCGGATAACTCCTGAACAGGTAATACATCATCATCGCTTTAAGCCCAGGGGTGGAAAGGAGAGACGGGACTGTCCCCCCCCTTCATCGTACACGTGCTTTTTATTTCATTACCTGATAAAAGGAATTATTCAAAGCCAAAATAACGTGTCAAGAAATTTAATGAGGGATACTTCTCACGATCCCACGCTGGAATTCATTGCAATGATCGGTTGACCGTGTACGTGGTTTCCCTCAGTCACATCATTTTCCGTAACAGCAATGTATCGCGATGTACCGACGATGAGGTACTGACCTGTCGCCCGCACATCATACGGATTGTACTGGGTTGAGTACGGAACGACAAACTCCCCGTTCTCACTTTCCTGCTGGTACACAAACGTCCTGCCGGTGTTTGTCATGATTGGTAACTCTATAATGCCATTACCGGGAATATGCGCTCCTTTGACATATTCGAAGATCTTGACATATTTGATATCCGATAGCGTTATAGTATCCGATTCCGGGAAAATTTTGACGAATGCGTTATTCGGTGATTCATGGATGAGCCGGTAATGTTTCAGTGCAGATATTTCCCGTACGGTTCGGTTCGGGAGATCGGAGAAAACGCTTGCGTACTGCCCAGGTGTAAGATCTGTTCCCTCTCTTACAATCTTGGCGTCATTATGACCCGGTGAAACATCGCGTTCCTGTTCGCTCGTGATAACCCGGGCATACCCGTTAACATCCCCAGCAGTCTCACCAGCTGCCGGCACCTGACGAATCACATACTGGACAAATGTTTCTGTTTTCGGGATTTGCATTGACCCGTCAAAATTGTGGAGCCGGGCGACCATCGTTTTGAAATATGCGTCATCGTACCGGTGGACTTTTTGCAATTTTGAGGGATCGTTTGAATCCCGGACCATGAACCATTTGATGTACTGCGAAATATCCACAGAACTGCTTTGCCACGGTACCAGGTTCGTGAACGTGTCGACGGCCATATCAGAATTCGTGATCACATATTTCCCTCCCAGCGAATCCAGGATTTCATCAGCCCGCGATTCGTTTTGGCTCAGGAAATATGCGGCCGTGCCAGAACTACCCCCAAGGTTGTCCTGAAACGGATTGGTAATGGGAATTCGGTGTGCAAAGAACGTGATCCAGTGTCCGGCATCCCAAACAGCCATGATCCCGTATGATTCCGGAGGGTAGGAAAATCCGTGTGCATCATACGATTTAAAATAATCAATTTCTGTCTGGGGTGTGTTCGTTTCTATCCATGCGAGCGACTCTACCCAGTCTGGAGAAATCTCATGCTGTGGGGTACTAAAACCATACTGGACATCCTGGGTCAATGAAAATGCAATAAGACCAATGGTAAGAATCACTATTGTTAAAACGGTAAGGTTTTTAAGAGTTTCAGAGTAATTTACCGGATTCTTAACGGGGCGTTTCGTTTCCTTCATTTTATCCTTTTTTGTTGTGGGAGGATTATTTCCTGCCTTATCGCTTCCTGTATTGATCGGAGAAACCGGGGATTTGGGTAACCGGGAGGATATAGAAGTGATGTACTGGACTAATGCGTCTTTTCTCCAGCTGATGGGTTCAGCGATACATAGTGCTGACAGCAAAACCACATTGATCGTGAAATAATATTGAAATCGCTGGAATCGTATGGTAAGAAGAAGCATGACCACAGACCATACTAACAGGAAAACAGTCTGGTTGGTTCTTTTCTTTACAATGGAGTATCCCAGAACCAGCAGTCCTCCCGCCATCAGGATAAGTGCGATATTGAAATTTTCCCAGGCTCCTGATACAGTCCAGGGAAGTGTCTCAACCACCGCTACAGAATATACAGAGAACCCGAATACTAGTCCCAGTGCCTGATCAATGATCATCTGGAGCAGGGGAATACTCTGGATTAATACTAATCCACCTGCAACGAGTACACCGAGACAAACAAGATATGCCATTTTTTTTCCCTGGAAGATTGCTGAGAGAATGAAAAGCACTATCGATTCAATGATGAGCGCGCAATAAACATACACAATCCCGATAGAATATTGGGTTAGGGAAATGCCCCCTTGTTTGAATCCAAAGAGGAAGAGAAGAATTATTGATACAACTAATACTACAACATTTACCACTAACAGATTGTTGGAATCATGATTCGAGAAATAATCCAGAATATACTGAATCAGAGTATAAACTGCAATAATTATCAGCGAGAGGATCACTGTGGGAGACGAAATGAGTGCGAGGAAAAAAATTATTCCGGTAAAAGTTGCGAGGAAAACCGGAAAAATTAGCGTTTTCCAATTTTTCATATCGATCGGGTGACTTTTCAAATAGAGCAGGCTGGAGATATAGGCAAGGAAAAAGAGCGTGCTGAAGAGAACTTCAGCGATATGATGGTCAGTCCAACCATACGATGAAAGGGAAAAATATTGGATTGAAACGACAGATATTAATCCCGCTGCTATAATCCCCGCTTTCCAGTTCCACAACGTCTTTCCCAGCAGGAACATCACCGGGACCATAATCACGGCCATGAGGGGGGCTACCCAGCCTGATGTAAAAATAATCCCGCTGCGCGTTGTGGCACCTGTTATCAGGCTTAGCGTCGCAGCAATACAGGGATAGAGCGGCCCCCAGTCAATAATCTTTCCTGTGGGATAAGCGGTCATCGGGTCAAACCAGTTGTACTGGGGAAAATCTTTGACCATTACCTCAATCTGTCTTAAAGTATACCAGGAATCCGTGTCGAAAATATACAGAAATCCTGAATTTTTGATGAACAATGCAGGGATCATCCTGAGAACAAGGGCAATCCCCATAAAAAGGAGTAGCAATGCAACAATAATATATGACTGATGTTTTTTAAGATAGGGTAAATCCATTATTACATACTAATGAAGTAAAATTATAATAAACCTTCAACACCCTTTTTGAATTTTTGATTTTTTCCAATCCTAAAGAGTATTTTTTTAATCAGGGAGGCGATTTTTTAACGTGTAACGCCAGGTAAGTTTTTCTTTAAAAGATACTATATATTTGAAATTTGGTAAAAACAGGAATGTGGTTGTTTTATAACGCGTCAAAAGTTTTGCCATTGCCGGTATGATACAATCGATATTATAAGAATAGGCAGTGAAGAACTCTCGCGCAGAGAAGTGGGGCGGATCAGGGATAGTATACCTAATCTGCTTACAGATAAGATATAAAGAATATTTCATAAATAAAAGTCTTCAGCTTTGCAGAGAAGGGAGGGATACGAGCGCTCAAGTATTCTTCGAAGTGTGATGCAAGAACCTTGATAGAATCCGCACATGTTCTTTAAAATTACAGGTATGTTACTCTCTTTTATTGTGGGGCGGATGATTTTTTATTGAAAAACCGGTTTTTTCTAAAGGGTGGTTTCTTTTCCTGCATTGCAGAAACTTTTCAAAAATACCCGTGATGGATACTCATGGACGCTTGTCACGACAATTCTCCCTTTTCCTATTTGCATTTCGATAATGACATCTGATGATTCTGCAATTCCCACACACGTTCCTTCGTGTGACAGAAATGAGCCATCGCACTCAATGCACAGGGGATCATAATCGTCAATAATAGTTCCGGTATCGGACCATGAACTGCATTCGATATGGCGCGGGTGGCAGTCATGCCGGTACCTTACCGGAAACGGGAGCCAGTCATAGGCATCCGGTTTATCGTTCGCTGCACCGAAGACAAGGAGATTTCCACCATTTTCCACAAATTTTTTAATTCGTGGTGAGGAGGCACGGAGTGCCGGAAGAAGGTTCGAATATGCAGGGTTTGCAAAACCTGTGGGAATGATAAGACAATTGAATGTGCCCCGGAAAAAAGGGGCTGCGAGCATATGAGGGGTGACAAGTTCACAGGCAATCCCGCAGTCTTCGATATATCGGTTGAAGTGCTGTTTTGTCCCCCAGACAAAACCTGCACGACAACTCATCCCTTGATCCCCCCAAGAGGTAAGAGGCGGGCAACGAGACGGGATATACCCACCTCATGGACTACATTTACCACTTCATCGCTGGGTTTGTAGACCTCCGGAGCTTCGTCAGCAATGGCGTTTTCACTGTGTGCTCTGACAATAATGCCTTCTTTTAAGAGATTCGCCATGATTTCCCTCCCATTCAGATTCTTTTTTGCCTGGGTGCGGCTCATTATTCTTCCTGCGCCATGGCAGGTACTCCCAAATGTTTTTTCCATGGCAAACTGCGTTCCGTGTAAAACGAATGAGGACGTTCCCATACTGCCAGGGATGATCACAGGTTGCCCAAGTGAAGTAAGATCTGAAGGTAAGTCCCGTGATCCCGGTCCGAATGCACGAGTAGCACCTTTTCGATGCACACAGACATTCATGTGCTTCCCATCCAGAACATGCTCCTCCATCTTCGCAACATTATGCGCGACATCGTAGATGAGTGGCATCTCCTCGTGATCAATCCTGAACATTTTTGAGAGTACCTGCCGAGTGGCATGGGTTATCATCTGCCGGTTCGCCCAAGCATAGTTAGCTGCAGCTGCCATGGCACCGAAATATGACCTGCCTTCCGGAGAAGTTATCGGTGCACAGGCAAGTTGTCGATCGGGAATTGTGATATGGTATTTTTTGGTTGCGCTCTCGAGTATCTTCAGGTGATCCGTGCATACCTGGTGCCCAAGCCCGCGGGAACCGCAGTGGATCATACAGCAGACCTGTCCGAGGGCAAGGCCAAACGCTTTTGCCGCACCCGGGTCAAAAATTTCACACACAACCTGGATTTCAAGGAAATGATTGCCTGATCCAAGCGTCCCACCCTGAGGCATTCCACGCTGTTTTGCCTTAACAGAGACGGCATGGCTGTCTGCAGCTTTCATGAATCCCCCCTCCTCACACCGTATGAGGTCTCGTTCAACACCAAAGCCGGCCTTGACCGCCCATTGGGCACCTTTTACCATCAAACCGTCGAGTACCTGGGGAGAGACCTTCTGTGCGCTCTTTGCACCAACTCCCGTGGGAACCGTGCGGAAGAGCTCATCGATAAGGTCCCGGCGGCCGGCAACATCCTTATGCAGGAGTGGAGTTGCAAGTAACCGCACACCGCAGTTTATATCAAACCCGACCCCACCAGGAGAGATAATTCCCTCATCAACCGAAAACGCGGCAACACCACCGATAGGGAATCCATAGCCCCAGTGGATGTCAGGCATCGCAAGCGAATTTTTCAGAATTCCGGGCAGGGTTGCCACATTGGCGAGCTGCTGGACTGCACCTTGTTCAAGAGTCTTGCCTAATGATTCAGAAAGAAAGAACCTTCCTGGGACACGCATGCCGGCTACATATCCAACAGGTACCTCCCATTCATTCACCCCGATTCGGTTTACCCCTTCAAGCATCCGTCCACCACTCTCCCCCCATGGGCTTAGACATCAAATATGATGTCCAGCATATATCCATTCGCCTCATGTATGATTGCGAGTCCTGAATAGGAGATCCCTTTCACTTCAGAACCTCCTGAATGACTGACAGGATCGAATGGCTCACCCGTAAGCTCAGCAGTGAGACATAAACCGTCAATCCTGATACAAGCTTCTGAAAAGACAAGACTCTCGACTTCTGATACGAAAAGCACCTCTGAAAGGAAATCTGCAAGGAGTGATTCATTATCAGAGGATTCAATCCTGATCTCCCTGAGAATACCACAGGCACGATTTGGTCCGTACATCACCTGCATCAGGGCTTTGAAGGTTTCAGAAAAAAGTGTTTCAAGTGTGGGTGCATATACCCGGATTTTTACATCTGCCGTATGGGAGATCTCTTCAAAACTCATCCGCATTCATGTCCGACAAGATCATCATCATCAAAAAAAGGAACCATGTCCATCCTGATGCTGTGCAGGAATCGTGCCTGATGAACGGAAACATAGATCATATGATTTCCTGCCCTGATAAGGAGATCAGTCTTTTTCGGGGGTTTGATACGGATCGGTATAAGTATTGGTCCGCCACAGGATGTGCAGATGCGAAAATCGCAGTCCCGTTTTTTGATATATTCGATCACTTCCGGGACAATAGTCACCTCGCTTATACTGGTGGTGTCTTTGGTAGGCATGATGCTAGTATACTAGGAATGTTGCAGTAAAAACCGTTGTGGATCGCAAATGGGTTTAATTTACCCCAACGATCCTGACCACGATGTCAATGTATTTTTCTTTGAGTTTGTAGTTGTTTACACCGTCGGAATTTCGCAGTGCGCGGAGAATCCCGATGCGGGATGCAATTATGCCGACCATCGAAGCGATCGCATGGAAGGTAACTGCAAACTGAGTCTGAAGTTCAGCGACAAGTTCTGCAATCGTGAGTGATTTTGTTTTGACAAAAAGTCTGAGCAGTTCACGCCTTATTCCGGTCCTGTCCCGTGAAAGGTATGACCGTAATCGTGCCTCAACGACTCGTTTGATCTCTGAAGGAGATCTCATAGATTTATTGTCAAAGGTCTCTATATATATATTTTTTCATTTTATGCGATTTTTAATCCCTGAAAGAAGATTTCACCGTTTTGTGATGGGAGACGTATTTTCTGCGAAGTTTAAATAAAAAACTTCCCTCGCGTTGAATGAGTGGATAAAATTTCAATTCAATGCTCTCTGGTAACTATTTAATCGTAGATGAACAGATTATTACGGCATGGGATTGATCAACTACAATATAGAAAAATATTCACCACAACAGTTGGTGATAATCCCTCTCGCAATTCTGGCAGTATCGCTTGTGCTGCTCGCTCTTACTATGGCATCCACTGGCATGCCGGTTACCCCCGGTATTGATTTTTCCGGAGGTACTGCAGTAACGATTATTACCACTGACACGAGAGAACAGATTGCTTTATACTTCGCTGATTATCCGCTTAGTGATGTGAGTGACATGAACAATGGAAAATTTTTAAAATTTGGATTGATGGACGAGGCAAAGTACAAGTCACTCACATCGGCAATCAACCAGAGATATCCTGATTCACGGATCGACCAGATTGGGGAAACCTTCGGAAAAACCCTGCAATCGCAGGCAGTGCTTGCCCTGATATTTTCTTTTATTGGCATGGCAATTGTGATTTTTTTATCCTTCAGGACCTTCGTTCCAGCTGTCGCAGTCGTACTATCAGCATTTGCAGATATGGTCATGACTGCAGCCACAATGAACATTATAGGAATTCCGCTATCACTTGGCACGCTTGCCGCACTGCTCATGTTAATTGGGTATTCGGTTGACAGTGATATCCTGCTCACCAACAGGGTACTCAAGCGGCAGGGCAAGCTCAATGACAAGCTCACCGGAGCGTTCCATACCGGTATCATCATGACATCAACAACCCTTGCAGCTGCCACGGCAATGCTCATTGTCTCGTGGTTTGGGTCTATCCAAATCCTTATAGAGATATCAGCCGTGCTTTTGATTGGGCTCCTTTTTGATATTATGAATACCTGGCTTACGAATGTAGGCATTCTCAAATGGTATGTCCAGAAGGGAGGTGGCAAATGAACTCAAAAGAATTAAAAACGCTCATCACTGACTGGAGAGTAGCAACGCTGCTTATTCTCATCATCCTTTCGGTCATTGCAATATCCCCCCATTTTGACCAGCAGGGTCATCTGGCATCCAATCTCCAGTATGGACTTGATCTCCAGCAGGGTTCATGGCTCCAGCTTGAATTCCGTGCAGAAGTCGTAGGGTTCACTACCGATCAAACAGTAGATGCATTTGTCACCAATCTCTCCAAGAAACTTGATACCGAAGTAGTTGTAGTGGAATCCACTAATCCCACCCATCTCGAAATCAGGAAATATTATTCACAGGCTGACCTTGAACCTATCTTCGCCAGCGAGCAGGGAAAAATCATTTCTTACCAGCAGGGTGTATCAAAATCCACAGCGGATTTGGTGAAACGTATCCTGGAAAACAAGATCAATACGCTTGGTACTAAAGATGCAAAGGTCAATACTCTTACCGGTTTAAACAATATCGCCCGGTTTATCCGTGTTGAACTGGCGGGCGTGGACATGAAACAGGCCCAGGAAATTGTCGGAAAGCAGGGCAAGTTCGAGATCCGTGTCCAGACGACCGGAAACCAGACCGAGCATGTGCTCTCTGGCGATACAATCACCAGCGTTCAGACACCCAGCCAGGAGCCCCCGGGCAGTGACAAATGGGGTGTTGGTTTTACCTTAAGCGAAAGTGGTGCTGCTGCATTCCGCGCTGCCGCGATCAAATACGGCGCAACTGCAGACCCTGCGAAACATAACCTGATCATGCTTCTTGATAATAGCACTGTATACTCTGCTCCCCTTTCAGAAGACCTCGCAGGAAAACTCCAGAGTGACACCATCCGGCAGCTTTTCGCATCAACAGGAACCGGAAAGTCCGGAACCCAGCAGGCAACCAATCTTGAAATTCACCTCAGGGCCGGGGCATTACCTGTCGATGTCACTATTGCAGGGTCCGGTGGCGTTTCAGCCCCTCTTGGAGAGCGTTATAAAACAATGGCGCTTCTCGCTGGTATCTTTGCCCTCATCACGGTAGGGCTTGTCATCTATTACCGGTACCGGGAGCCTAATATCGTATTGCCAATGGTCATGATCAATGCTTCTGAAATTGTCATACTATTGGGGTTCATTGCCCTGATTAAGTTCCAGATGGATCTGCCCACAATTGCTGGTCTTATCGCGGTCCTTGGAACCGGGATAGATCAACTGGTCGTAATAACGGATGAGATATTGCATGAAGGCAAGGTTCCTTCTCCCAATCTCTATCTGAAAAGACTCTCGCGTGCACTGAGTATTATCGTTGTCGCTGCTGCAACCGTTGTAATTGCGATGTTGCCCCTTGCATTGATGGACCTGTCTACGCTCAAGGGATTTGCAATTATCACGATCCTCGGTGTTCTGGTTGGTGTACTTGTTACCCGTCCCGCGTACGGTAAAATCATCATGCAAATCCTCTCCAAATAAATACCATACCTTTATCTTTTTTTTAATCGACTATTCTTCCGGGTATGTTGAATGAGCAAACCGGTTTTATATGATTTTTTTGCGACCTGGTGTGGTCCCTGCA
>Ga0209777_10004226_pt1 | contig 17131 bp, 8 predicted proteins | sample FrelakmetHBP12HB_FD_187147 | JGI IMG/M metagenome (GOLD analysis project Ga0209777, IMG submission 187147) | Freshwater lake sediment microbial communities from the University of Notre Dame, USA, for methane emissions studies -HBP12 HB (SPAdes)... | ecosystem: Environmental > Aquatic >...
TAGAGTAGTTCTCTGCCATGAAGAAATAGAACGGCTCGTATACGATGCTTGATTGTCGCTGGTTCAGATGCACGAATCTCCTCCATATATATCCGCCGGTCGCCGTCTTGTTCCATGCTATTTTCTTCGACAATCCATATGAGTTGTTTGCGATGATGTCGAACGAATACTTGGAGTTCCTCCCCATCGATATCAGGCCGCTCGTGTTTATCGCCCAGCGGTTGTGTCCTTTATTGGCAAGAGCATACGTCCAGTTCTTCCAGGTTATGGCTTCACCGGTCTGGTTCATCCAGTTCAGCCAGACGTTGGTGATTGTGGAGTTTCCTGCAGTCCCAACTGACGTGTTGATGAACATCCATTTTTCTGATTGATAACTGTCATTGGTGTAATAGCCGTTTGGAGCAGGGAATGTATTATAATCTGCTTCTGGCGGCAAAATATATGGCCCCTGCGCCTCACTCATATTCCCTGCGAAATCCAATCGTATGAGTGGATAATCTATTGAATTCAAATAGTCATTTGGATCGGTCGAATGGCTGCGCTCATAGTTGTCGGTCTTTCCATCGTTGTCCGTATCAGCGACGAATGGATTGGTGTACGTCTTGTAGAGCTCCACCCAGTCATTGAGCCCGTCTGAATCGGAATCCTTTGCTCTCAGGGTTACATTGTCTGGAACGTTCAAAAGGACATATGATTCGAATGATCTATTGTTTATCACGAACGGTTCCTGACCGCTAGAATCCGATAAAAATGCAAACTCGTAGATGCTGTTCTCGGTGAAGTTCTCGGTTCCGTTGTGGAGACTTACATTTGCAAAATATTTACTCAGATAATACCTATTCATACCATTGTATATAATCGAAGATTTTGTATCATAAATATTTGTCCAGGCTGCATTGTATTCTTGATTCCATGTTGGATTTACCGAATCTCCATTTGATCTATACCATCCAAATTGCATTGAATTATTGTTGCTCTTCCACCAGATATGGGCATAGATATTCTTAAGTGTGAGTGGAGATGGGCTTGCATTGTCCCCAAACCAATAAACAGTGAAAGATGCACATCTTCGTACCGATATATTTTTCGTTGGCGTCTCTGTGGTAAACTCACCAGTATCTACTGGTCCGCCATCTGTTGCCTGATCGTGATATAATATATCTTTATGCGTCATGGCACCAGTATCAAATTTATCCCAGTAATATGCATAAAGCGGAGTATATGAGAAGTTCGTTTTCTGGTCCCAATTGAGATAGACATACCTTCGTACATATCCGAGATTCTTTCCCGTCTTGTTCCAGGCGATGTTCTTTGAATTTCCGAGGGTGTCGTTCGCTCTGACGTTGAAGGTGATAAGCGTCTTTCTGGGGACAGTTATCAGCCCGCTTGTGTTGATGTCCCAATATTTTGAAGTCCTCTGCGTGAACTGATAAGTATAATTCGTCCAGGTGCTGTTGGCCTTCCATTGGAGCCACACTTTGTTCATTCCATTTGTACTGGTCGCCGTCACGTTGATATAGATCCAGTTCTCGCTTTGCTTGCTCATGTTTGCATAATATCCTGGATCTGCCAAAGGTATTCCTGGCAGATAACCATCACCTGGCGGCTTGTAATAGGGGCCCCCTTTCTCACCAGGGTTTCCAGCGAAGTTTATGGTAAGGTTGTCTATCGTTTGTTCCTTTGTCGTGAAACAAAACACATTTGAACTGTTGGTCATTCCGTCTGCTATCGTTACTTTCCAATAATATTTGGTGTTATAGGAATTTGCCTGGGTGTAGTTCCATTGGACTGTGGAGTTCGATACCACTGAGGAGTTCTTTTGAGAATGATAGAATGTGATTCCATTGGTGCCATTGTACCAGTTTACTGTAAGAGAATCTCCATGCGTATCATTTGCCAAGATGCGTATCTTTGGCTGTCTATTGCTATTTGTCGAGGCATTCTTTGGGGTTATCACATACGGCCAGCCTTCGTTGAACACTTCATATAATGATTCAGCAAATGCCTCCCCCTGTGCAGTGAGATTGCTTTTCGCCGTCCGCCAATCTATCAATGGAGGTTCGTATGTGTATGCATAAGGAACATGCAATGCCGTAGAAGCCCATCCTTTCGCAAGATTCGGTGCTCCGATCCCCGGATTGGAATTTCCATCCATTGCCACTCGTAATTTGTTCATGGCAGCAAACTTTGTCCCCCAGGCATTCGATACATTTGGGCTTAATGTATGCCCTTCACCGGAACCAAGGGAATGCATATCTATGAATGCATCTATCGGCTTCTGAGCCATTATGGCCAACGTCGTATTCTTTATAGAGTCCACTTCAACCGAATAAGAATACCCTGAATATCCGGCGGTCCAAGCCCGATTCAGATCGACACCAAGCGGCGTATACCGTGCTACTCCATGGTACACAGCATCTGGGTTCATCATCGGGACGAAATACCAATGGACATAATCTAGCAATTTGGTGTGATTCAAAATATAATTTATTGCTGCAATTTGCATAAACGTTCCAAACGATTCGCCCCCGTGTTGCTGTGCAATTGCCATGATGCGCGTCTTCCTGCCCTCAGGGATGCTGAAATTGGTCAGCTCTATCATCGTGATGTTTCTTCCTTCTTTGCTCATGCCAGCTTTGCTCAATCGCACAAAATTTGTGCCGTTCTTTCCGCTGCCATTGTACGCTTTTAGCATCTCTTCGATTTCCCCATAGGTTCTGATATAGTTTCTTGACACCTTGATGAGATTGCTTGTTGTCGTGATATTGAATGAATATGTATGGGCCCCGGGGTTGTACTTTCCATCTGTTGCCCTCGTCCAGTTGAAACCATCGCTCGTATACACTGGTTGATAATATCCGCCAAAATGCGTTTCATTCCAATATGGATCGGTGTAGACATCCGTTATGTGGAATGTCTGTTTCAGGCCAGATACATTGTTCATGTAGAAATCCATCGGCGGATAATCTCCATCATTTGCTCCCCAAATCGTTTGCAGATTGTAGTTTCTTGTTCCCACTTTTGAAAAATAATCAAGACGGAGCCCGTCTCCAGTCCAATTGAAATCATTGCTGTCGAATTTCACTCCGGCACCAAAATTGCTATGTGTATCGCTTAACGCTATGAAAATCGGTTTTGTGAGATTCCAATAGGAATGAGTGACGATGTAATATGGCGGATCCTCATCACTGTACCAATCCCATGATGCATCCCAGCAAGGAAAAGGACCGTTCGTCACTGGTGGACCATTGATATTCATGGTTTCCATCAATATCGAATCATATCCGAAATCCCGAGCATCCGATGAAGCATATCCTCTTCCTGGGCCCGATACAGATGCTGGTATCCAATCACTCCAACTCGACCAATATGATCCCGTGGTATTCATCTTCTTTGATGCGCCTGCTGGTGTTATCCCCGCTTTATTGTACATTGACAAAACTTCACTACGGAATGTAGTCCATAATGAGCCATTCCATGAGCTCCGTGCCTCGACGTATGGTCCGCCACCATAATGGCCGTTCACATATGCCGCTCGTTGAGTTCCTGTCGGTTTGTATCTGTTCATCAAACTGCGCATCGCTTGTGTTTCTGGTTCACTCCCTGCAGTCGCTCCATATGAATCGCTGTATCCTCCACCGCAGTCCGATACATAGAGCCAATTGTGCAGATAGTTTCGATTCAAATCCACTCCCGATCCGCAAACTGTATAGTTCATATTGTCTCTGTCGATCGTATCATTGTTCACGACTGGAACGAATATCCAATAGTTCTTTGCAAGTATCTCGTTTGCCTTTGCGTCTCTGCTGTTTAGAAGCCAATCGGCAAACAAATAAGATATCTCAGCACCCATGTCCTCCCAGCCATGAGTCGATGCATCGAAGATGATTACACCGCCTTTCGGATTTCCAATCTTGAATGCCCACATATCTCTATTCTGATAGGTGTGCCCAAATACTTCTGCTGATGCCTGTGCTGGATGCGCAGCTACAAGTGTCCTCCACCGTTTTATCTGATCAGCGTGGGAACGGAATGCATATCCCGTACCCCCTGCTCCTGCAATCACATTTTGTACGACTTTTGGTAATGGATTGAAAGGGAGGTTTGTTGGCGCGATAAACATAAAGACAACAAAAGACAATACGATTAGTTTTAAGATATATTTACTGTTTTGCATTTCTCTCCAATTCTATATCCAGTTTGTTGATTTAAATTTTAGTAATAATCAGCGTAATGGTTGCCGTGGCCCTTGTACTTTTCGCGCAAGCAACCTTTCCTCCTTTTTTCTCTTCCGTAGAGCATACAGGGATAGAATGAATATGCAGACAATTAGGAAAGCCATGATATAGAGGATGGTTGTCGTATCTACTGGCAATATCTGTGCCATTGCCGGTGGTGCTGTGTATGCATATGTAATATTCACGGTATTTATTTCACTTGGCTGTTCTACATTGCCAAAGATATCCGTCCCTATGCATCTGAACCAATAAGTACTCCCGTTCACTATTTCCACTTTATCGAATTTCCTTGTGCCGTCCTTCGTCGTATGATAACTCCAGTTCCTCCACCAAGACATATTTCCCAATTTGTAATAAAGGTCCACATATGCCACCCCAAATGGCGTATTGTCGGAACAAGAATATTGTACCTGCAAGCTACCATCTGCTGCAACATATGCTGTTATCGTCGATATCGGTGGCGTTGTGTCATTTATCGTATAGTTTATTTGTGGTATCTGCCAGCTGTGTGGCAGTTGGAATTGACTGAGTATCTGCCTTAGATTTTTCATAAGAGAATTGAATCCGGAGAAGTTCACATTCTGCAATGCCGTTTCATTCAGAGACACATTCAATGCTGTATTGTTCACAGCACTCCATACTTCGTCTATTTGATTGACAATTGAAGTTCGTGAATTTATTATCAGCTGATCAGCGATGTTCGCCTGGTCGTATATTGTGCCATTTATGTTTACTGTCTGTTGCATGACCATGTTTATCTGATTGGTGATATTTGTCTTAAGATTTGCTATCCATTGCCCGATGAGATTCCCCTGGTATGTGATATTGCTTCCGATGATTGTTATATTCTGTAACACTCCATTTATCTGAGTTGTAATCGTTGTTCCCAAATCAAATACCTCCTGTCTGATGAGGTTTGATTGATTGACGATATTTGAGTTCAGGTTGACTATGTTCTGGTTTATTCCATTGATCTGAATGGTGATGTTTGATCTCATGTTCGTGATATTCTGTATCGCCATGATCCATTGGTTCTTTATCGTTGAATTCCAGTTCGAAATGTTCTGTACCATCCATATCAGCTGATTTGCAATCGTTGTATTCAGGTTCTGTAGCCATATGCTGCTGCTAATCTCCTGATTCAATACTGTTGAGTTTATGTTGTTTACATATACTCCAACATTTATCAGTTGGTTCAGTAGAGTGCTGTTCACATTATACAAACTGATAACGATGTCCCCCAACCGATATCCCGCCACCCAATAGAAGATATCTTGATCGATATAGAAGTTTTCCACGGGAACAGTAAGCTGCAGAGCTCTCGTGACAGGATTGTAGTATTGCAGGGTAAAATTATACAAGCCAGTCCGCATAAATACTTCCTGGCTTTCCTGCGGTGCCACCCACCGCGCATACCAGGTGTTCGATGTCCCATTCAATGGTCCATTCGTCAATCTGAAGTAGATGAGAGAATCGTTGCTATTTTTTACAAGAAACTCATTCGCCGATATTCCGATATCGATATATGTTGATGTTCGGCTGATAAACACTGTGGAATAACTGCCGTTCTCAGGAAATACCATATTGTTCCAATAATCCTTTACCTGATAATAAAGCGTCTGACCCTGGTATGTTGCATATGTTCCGTATTTAACACGACTTTCTTCAGGAAAAGATGGCACTGGCGAAAGATACATCTTATAGAGGTCGTCTGAAAGCTGCATTCCTGTATTCTTATTGAAGAAGGTATAATATAATGTCGCTGCTGTATGCCCGGGTCCAGGATTATTGGCACCCCCGGAATATGAAAGATACAATGTTTGATTCAACCATGTGTTCATTCCGCCATATGTGAAATTCAAATGGATTGAATAGATGCCGGGCAACATCGTCGAGGTCGAAAAGGAATACATATATGCACCATTCACTACGTAATGAGGCATATTTGAAAGAGGGACCGTTGCATTTGTAATGTTCAGGACTTTCGTATATACCCAGATGTTGTTTAATGGAACTGTCCCATTTGCCAAAGTGCCAAATACCAATATATAGTCTCCGACATCCAGATATGAAGGAAAATTTATGCCAAACGATATCGGATATGCTACGGTGAAATAAATTGGTGAAGTTTCATTCCAATGCGTTCCGTCAAACGCCTGTATCTTGAAGCCCCAAATCCCACTGATTAGCGTCCTATTGTATGAATACTGTGCCCCCGAATAATTGGAACCGGATATCCAGTTCATGGATGCATTGTAAACTGTGGTTCCGAGCCATATGCGCGTACAAATCTGTTTTGGCTTTCCGTCATCTGGATCAGAATAAGTTACATTGAAAAAAATCTTCTGATTTTGATGCCCTGATGTCACAGCGATATTTGTAAATCTTGGACGGATGTCTGCTGTAGTCGTTCCTCTTGTTTCATTGCCACTTCTTAGACTATTGCTTGAAAATTGTCTTAATTGTATGCTTCCATTCCATGAACGCCAAGACCAAAAACCATAGCTATATGTTGTACCATCTGAAAGGTGAGTATCGTGAAAAGAGGTTCCTGTGCTGTTATAAATCATCGTTCCATCGCTAATCGATGAAGGATATGTGCTCCCTACTTTTCGAACAAGTATTGTCTTGTTGGAACGCACGTAATTGGTCCAAGTTAGGTTTATTTGAGTTCGGTTACATCCTGTTACCAAACAGGAGCTTGGTGCGTTTGGTTTGGTGAGCAATGTTTTGTCAGAACCATAACTTGTTCCAAAGGGATTTGCTGCTCTGGTTCTGTAATGATAGATGGCCCCCTGCAGCAGTCCAGAAACATTTTGATTAAATGTTTGTCCTGTTGTTTTGAGTTGATTGTTTGTATTTGTTCCATAAACAGTAGTGGAACCATATTGAAAATTTACTGAACTGAAAGTTCCATAGACTCTAAAAAGCATGTCTATTGTATTGTCCTTTGACCATGAAGTGCCACCGTTTGTAGAAAATACATAAGAACCACCGAAATATGTTGGAGAACTAATGTCGCTCATAATAAAGAGAGCATTTGCTGGCGGAGAACCCGGAGCTCTTGCTACAATTGCATATTTTGTACCAGCTGTAAGATAATATGGAGACAATGTTATATTTCTCCAGTCCCCCGCCCATGTTGTTATTAATGAATTTCCATTGGTTGTTCCGTTGGTCAAATCACTTCCGACTGGCTTTCCATCGCTCGTCAAACGTATGCCGACTGTTACTATGCCTGGGTGAGCATATTCATACATCTTTAGACCTACGGAAGTTATATAATAATTTATAGCAGGCGTGAATGTTTGACCATCCCAACTAGGCCCACCAGTAAGCGTCTCGGCGTCTGCGCCTGTGGAATAATTCTCTAATAGCGATGCTGAACCAGTATCATTCAGATAACCATTCAATGTTGCATATTTTTCTCCAGTTTCCGTGGTACTATTGGTTGTAACCGTTGGCATTTTAACAGGATAAACATATCGAAGATAAGGATAACCGTCGTTTACTGAAGGGATCATCTTCCATGTTGTTGTAAAATTCCAATTTGTAAATGTCGATTGTATTTTCATGGCTGCAGTGTATTTACCGGTCACTCCACTCCCCAGGTTATATGTTGTTCCGGATGTCTGATTGTCCCAGAAATTATTTTGACTAGTTCCTCCACCGCTGATAGGACCAAAACCATATGAACCACCACCTCCGGCAAGAAGTCCAGTAGAATATGAATTTGTTATATTCGTATCATATAATTGTCCAATAAATCCCCCCCCAAATTGATGTGTTGCTGTGACTGTCCCTCTAGCATATGAATTGTTTATTATTCCTCTTTTATAATAACCGCCATAGGTGTTTCCCACAGAATAACCAATAAGTCCACCGACATACTGATATCCAGTGACATTACATGTTGAAAAAGAATTTAGGATACCACTTCCGAATGCAGCTCCGACGAGCCCACCGATTGCAAATTTACCTGATGAAAGTGTTCCTTTTACCTTTCCAGTTGAAGAACAATATTGAACGGAATTTTTATATTGAGATTCAGATGCGGTTCTTTCTGTAGCCGTACCAACAAGTGCACCAACCCGTGTGTCACCTGTTATATTCACATTTGTAAGTCGTATGTATCTGACAAGTGCAGGATAATTTATAGATCCAAACAATCCGATATCGCTCGTGCTCGGCCTATTGATGAAAAGATTGCTGATTGTATAGTTCTGGCCATTGAATGTACCAGTAAAGTTTTGATTACCCTCCCAATCACCGATAGGGACAAATCCCGCACCAGAGTTCCAATGGACGCTGTTGGATAAATTGATATCATTCATGAGAGTATAGTTTGCATACATAAAATTCCTGGTTTCATTCAGTTGAGCCGCGTTTGTAATCTGATACGGAAAAACAGACGTCCCATCTCCGCTGCCGCTGAACGTAGGTAAACCGGTATCATTCAACGTCGCTATTTCATATATGAAAGGTGTCGAACCAGGATATTGCATCACCATGTTTAATCTTATTTTTGAGGAAATAACAGATGATGTAAAATTATTATATTTCAGTTCATATTCGGCATCATATGACATATTTCCCATCCATTTTGTTACCCAGCCCGCAGTAGTATAACATTGTATGCTTGTTACCCGCAAACAGTTCCAACCATCTCCGTTTCCAGATAGTTTTATACCAGATATTCTTTTGTTTGTAGTAAAGTTCCATTGACAAAAACCTACATACCCGCCCGTAAATCGACATCCATATGGATTACCCGTCCAGACCCCATCGTACGTTGATGAATAAGGATCTGAAAAATCAGGCCACTTAACAAGTCCCGAATAATAACCGCTCGTTGGTGTCTGATATGTTTTTGTTGCTCCGACGGTTGGAACGAATACGGGCAATGAAGACAACAGAAGCATTATTAAAAAAAACAAGGTGCATATCTTTCTATATCGTACGCTCATTTGTTTCTCTCCTGCAAACCGGTCGCGCAATATATAAACAGAATCTCTCTTAAACTATTAATAGTTTTGTTGGACTGACTGTTTCAATGTTTTTTCTTTGTCTTCTCGTAAAGTTCGTCTGCGTCTGGTAACTCTTCATCAGTAGCGTCTTTTCTTCCAAATGACTTCTTTATCAACAGAGCGCCGATGAATGTGAATATTGAAATGATCAACCGTTCTACGATGCTGGTGTTTTTGTAGGTCACTCCGATGAACTCGAACCTGAATGTCAGATGGAAATAAGACACCATCCATGCTGAGACATCTGTCAGCCATCCAATCCCGATGATGATGATACCCGCGATTAGCATGAATTTGTTCACGGTCAATTTCCCTTTGGCGATACCGTCCACTTCTACTGCTTCATCCTCGTCGTCATACAGGCCACTTATCGCGTACACGGCAGCGATGTATATCAGTATGCCCGTTGCAATTCGTACCGCATATTTAGCCCACCATTGGGCGTTTATCCCGAAAGTCAACAGCAGCCAGGCAATCAACGGTGTCAATGACAACAAAAGTATGATGACGATGCCTATCGCGAAACGCTCTGGGTTTCTGGCCATACCCTCAATCCTTCCTTACCTGAATGATGATCTTTGGCTTATCTTTTATGGCTGCGAGTTCGTCAGGTGTCGAATGTGATATCTTCTCAAGACGGCTAATCCTTCGTTTCTCTAAAAACTTGTAGAACAGATAGACCAATATCATGAGCGGGATTACCCAAAGTATGTAGTTCAGAACAATCAGAAGGACAACCATCGGATAGAATGATGATTTCCCTGTTGGTGTATTGATCAGCCATATCGATATTGCAAATGATGCACTCCATAGAGTCCATAGCACGATCCAAACAGACCATCCGTGCAATATGGTGAAGATCAATGTGCAGATAATGAATGCTGCGAGCAAACCGAGACTCAACATTTTTAGCGTCTGATATCTCTGTGGCGTTCTGGTGATGAAACCAGCCCAGCGGTCTGGAAGTGAACGCAGTATGCTTTCTAGGCTCATATTACCCCCCATTGAATGTAAAGTGTGTAAAATAGTACACCCAATAGTCCCATGACCATATGTTTGTTGGTTGACCTGACTGTGGGTATGGAGTTGTCCCCGTTAACATATCCCACCAATTTCGTACATTGTCTGTGTCAAATGTATATCCTCTTGGAGGCGGACCATCTATCACCTTTGCCCAAAAGCCAGTTGAAATTGCATCTGGATTTAATTTTGGAAAGAAGAGTGTTGCTCCATTCTCCGAATAAAAGAATTCTTTCTCCAGATTTCCATTTGCGTCCCGTGCATAAAATTGACTTCCTGGTTTCATCCATGCGAAGCCCCACATGCCCACGAAGGTCCCGAAGAGATCTATATGGCCGCTGGTACCCACCACTTTTATCGGTGTTGGTGCCAAGTACGCAAAAGCATTTTGTGGATTATATCTGATAACAAAATCCCCCCCAAGTTTAATGCTGTCCCATGAAGGGACATACTGGCCAAGATATGGAATCCATCCAAAGACAGTATGCAAAAAGTTTACTATTGGGCTCAGAAAGAAATAGAAGATGCCGTTTATAACATCCAGGAATGCTACAACCACCAGATAATAGATCCCGTGCACTGAATACCATATTGAATTTGCTATGGAGATGAACATGTTTGGTATGAGTGCAACTGAGCTTTTTAAGAAGTAGAATTCGTAAAATATTGATATGTTTCCGAAAGTATATGCTAATAAGATGAATCCTGCTACCAAAGCCGTGATAGCTATCACAAATGGATGGCTCGTCGTTATCCGCATTATTGTTAAAATCCAGTAACGCGGTTTTGTTATCGCCATTACCCCATATCTCTGCACCAGCTTTCCCCGAGCTGCTTTCAAGACGGCGGATGCTTTCTTGGCAGGATCGTACTTCTCTGCTTTCTTTGCCACCATTGCAACAGGCAAAAGCTCTGGTTCTGCCATGGCCGCCGTGCCAAGTGCCTTGCTTCCTTTGCTCTGTTCAGGCTTTGCCTTCAAAGTATCCACTGTACTTTTTGTTCCTGAAACGAATTTGTCCCACCGCGACTGTTGCGGTTGTGCTTTCGGAAGTATCGCCACGATTCACCTTTCTAATATGATTGTTGTATCTTGTATCTGTTTGTATAGTAGATATAGATCAATACGCCAATGACGGCAAACAGCGGGATGAGACCGACGAGTATCACCTGCCATCCTTCAGCCGTGTTCACAAAGCCTGCAAATGCATTTCTCATGCCGGCTACGATGAAATCATTGTACGCATCTACAATTCCCTGCAAGGCTGGTATGTGTTCGAACAGCTTGACGATGAGCGTTGTATTGAACCATCCTTGCCACACTGGCGTCTGTATTGTCAATAGAGACGGGACGTTTCCAGCTATCGAATGATAGCTGATCAATGAGTTCTCCATTAATGCCCGTCCGTTCCACCAGGACCAACTGCTTCCCATGAAGATGTGCATTATCGCTTCGACCACCCAGATGATGAAGCCCATAAACACAGTTGCGACACCGTTTATTATTGCGATGATCCCGGATGCAAGACCGTTGAACAGATTCACGAATACCCAGTAGATGAGCGAGATGAGGAACATGAATGCAGCCCCCACTGCCCAGCCGACATAGTAGAATATGCCCCACGGAACGAACAGTATCGCGACAAAGAAAACGAGTGCTATTAACAGTTTCATTGTGGTCGACATCTTGTTCCATGCCATGACGAAGACGTCCACTACGTTTCTTATCATGCCACCTGCTGGGAAGCTTGTAATGGCACTGCCGATGTCTTTTACGCCACCGCCAAGTTGTCTGATACCTCCAGCAGTGCGAGTCATGTTCTGCCTTATAGGAAAATCTTTCTGACCCCAGGCTCGTGTTTCTTCCCTGTTTTGAAATCTGTCCCAAAAACTTTTTTTAGGGACGGAAGACGATTCGACAAAACGTGGCGCTGGCTTTGATTCTGGCGCTAACCACGTTCCATTGCTTTTCTTCATCTCTATGATCTTGTCTTCTTTATATGGAACGAGTGCCCTGGATACATCTTGGGGTTCACGAGTAACGACCCCGTAATTTCTACCTTGGTTTTTTCCCCAGCTGAAATTTTTCTTCTTTTTTGTGGGCATAGTTATCAGTACATCCTGGGCTTTATCTTCGCCCGATAATACCAATATGCAGCACCTACAACGATGAAGGTGATGATAAATGGGAGCCCTATGGTTATTCCGACCTCATACCATTGAGCCGTTGTAATCCAGTTGGTGTACATCTGTGCGATTGGCCCATAGAACCAGTTGAACCAGTCTCTGAGAGGCGGCAGTATGTATGCGATGATTGGATTCGTATCGAATACTCTCGGCATGAAGGAATCTAATTTCATGAACGATGGCGGGACGAGGTTTGCCGTTCCCCAGGTCAGATTATGCGAGACCCCATTGGCATCTGTATATGTCAGCAGTATCCAATTGCCAGTTGCATCCTGCTTGAACATCGGCATATTCTGGATCCATTGCCATTCAAATGGCTGGTATGGCTGTCCCATCCATCCAAGCAGCGCCTGGAACAATCCATTGATACCGCCGATGAAGAGCTGCCCTGCGCCTCCGATGACGGCTACAGCGCCCTGGGCCAGCAAGAACCACATGGATATGAAGACCCATACGATGAATTGGATAAGTGTCACAAGTGCGACTGCCATCGCCCATCCGACGCAATAGAACAGTCCCACTGGAAGGAATAACAATGCTACAGCGCAGACGATGATGATTGCCCATTTCGTGGTCTGGTTCATCTGTGCAATTGCGGTCCACCACTTTGATGCGGCTATCCTTTCTTTTTGGGATGCAATCCTAGAGGCTTTGATGTTTTGGTATCTCCATGAACCTTCCCGTTCTGTTTCCTTGGCATAGACCTTCTGTCTGTATGCTTCGTCAGTCCGCATCTTCTCTGCGCGTCTTCCACGTAGCAATCTGTTGAAGAATCCATATCCCCCTTCTTTACTTGGCCGTGCTAGTCTCGCTGCTTCCTCTTTTCCCACGGTTTCTTCATATCTGCCATACGTTCTCCCTACTCTCTCTTGCTTCTCTTCTTTCTTTGCAATCATCGCTTCCAATTTTCTCTCACGGCGACTTTCAGACATATTCGCCAGTCTATTCCGTTCTTTTGCATTCAATGCCAGGCCTGATTTCTTGAGATTCTCCTGTATCTTCTTTACTTCGGCCCGATTCTCTTTGAATTCTTCTTTTCGTTCTTCTGCGGTCATAAATCCGAGTTTTGCCGGGATAGTGCCACGGCGCACAGGAAATTCATAGCCACCGCTTGGTTTTTCAACTGCCTCTCTTCGTGAAAACCATGGGCGACCTCCGCTGATCAATCTTCCTTTCGAAGGTCGTATTATCTCCTCTTTCTTTGTTGCTTTAGCTGTGCTACCTATCGGGCGTCCACGTTTTCCAGTTCCTTTAGTTTCATATTCTCCCCCACCCCGTTCACCGCCAGATCTGCCACCGCCACCTTCGAGACCAGGCACGTCTCCACCCCATGATCTCCATTTGGCGGCATCGTTTAGTGCTTTGCGTTCTTTCTTTCCACTGTAATCATACAACGTCCCCCAAGGCAAAGGATGTTCTTTGGCAAAATCTTCTATGCTCATTTCCCCTTTTGCAACCTGTTCCATTTCTTCTGGATTTTCTGCTACTGAATCCATAGCATGCCGTATAATCGGTTGATTCATGCCAGTCTGTACTCCAAATGCATCAGATATCTTTTTCTTGAATTGAGCTTTATAACTTCCTGGTTCTGCCATTTTTTCACCCTTTTCTATATTTACTGGCACTTTCATGCCAGTTGCTAGTTGTATATTCCTCTCGACGGTCGTTGTTGATGCTCTTGCGAGAGGTGAATGTGATGGAGCGTTTTTAAATGCGAACAAAGCAAATTCTGCATATTCTGTTGGATGATCCATAATATTTTTTAGTACTTTATGTGAATCTCGTTCTCCGTGCATTTTGGAATCAGCCCATGCCTGTATCACTGCAACATTCTGCGGCGTATTCAGTTTTTCTATTTTTTTATCCAATTCGATGTCTTCGTTTATCCTGGCAACTTCTTCAGGAGTACGGATCCTAGCGATTGTATTTGCACTGTCTGCTATTGCTTGTCTTTTTGTGAATGCAAGATTGGTTACATCGGGATCCTCTGCTAGATTTGTATCACCCAAGATTGCTCTTGCCACCATGTTTATTGGCTTTTTTCTATTTGCTTTTGTAAGCGAAAATGTTACTTTTTCCTCAATTGCTTCTTTCCATTTCTCTGGACTTCCATATCGTTTTATATTTGAAGAATAATAAGCGGTTCCAGGCTGTATGCCGCGCATCATCGTATCGAAGTCTGCTACGGACATCTTCTTGACGCCTTCCCGCGCTCTCTCAGTCAATTTTCTGGAGACAAGTATCTCTGCGTTCTTTTCCTTTGGCGTCAGTCTATCAAGTATCTTTCCTGTAAAAGACCTATGCGACACAATTATCGGTTTGATTGTCCCTTTTTCATTTCCTTTTACTGCGAATCTGCCAACAAATGCTTTTCTTTTTGTTTCATCTAGGTTCGCTGCCTTTGAAAAAGCATCGATTGCTTTAAAAAGAGTATCATTATCGTTTTTTTGGTTTTCTCCTTTTTCTACCCCAAACACATTGGCATCTACATCTATCTTGTCCAGGGATAAACCGACAGTGTTGAGTTTATTTTCGATATCCTTTCTAGAATCCTGTTTAAGATCATCAACGCTGAACTCTACAAAACGTTTGGTCTTGTCATTTCCGACAGCTATCCGTCTGAATCCCCTTGAAGATCTTATCTCTGGATTTACTCTTCCCTCTTCCCGCCGTCGTATGGCCGCTAATGCCTTCTGGTCTGCTTTTGTATAAGGTTTTTTATCGTCGATTACGTCAATGTCATTTTGAATCTGCACTAACCGTTTGTTTGTTGATTCAATTGCAGGAAGTATTTTTCTACTTCGTGGTTTTGCTCTGGTAAAACGTTGCTGTGTTTTTAAAGTCTTTCTTAAAATATTCCTTTCTTTTAAAAGTCTTTCCCTTTCCTGAGCATCCGCTTTTGCTTTTTCAAACGCATTGTCTGCCATCGCTTTTCCTTCTTCAGCAGTTTCTGTTTCTGCTAAATTAATAGCAGTCTCTGTTTCTGCTAACCAGCAGTTTCTGTTTCTGCTAAATTAATAGCAGTCTCTGTTTCTGCTGCGGAAGTTTTTTTTGAAGAGTGGAGTTTTGGGAAGATAGGTAAGCCTGAATTTTTATTGATTCTTTTCACCTAAGAACCAAAAAAGAAGGGAAAGAGGCGAGGAGAGAATCCTCCCCTCGCTTTGTTGGGTACGACCGGATATTCAGCCTTAGGCGACCATTCGGCCACATTTCAGTTGCGCCATGAGCATTCCAAGCATGAGTGTGATGAACCCAGCTATGAAGATGATGGCATACATAGCCATCGTCCCGCCCAAGGAGATCATGAAAGTGGGAATGGTTGAAAATCCAACGTAGCCGTCGAGCCACCAGCCGACGAGTGCGAAGATAGCGAACACGACAAGCGCCATCCAGACACTGCCTGGCCGGCCATCGTTCATGTAGGTTACGCCCTTTCTCGTGAAATAGAGAAGGACGAACAGCATGCCGATTGCGACTGCCATTAGTGGGAATACGACCATTGTTTATCGCCCCCTTCCTTTGCCTTGCCGATTGCGTCCGAGGAGATCTCCGAGGCTGATTTTCGGTTGAACAACCAGTGCCCCGACGAAACCGAGAACTCCGGCGATCATTGCACCCATGCCTAATGCAGCATCTCTTGCAACAAGACTTGATGCACTATAGGTGTATGTTCCAGATGCTGTGCACACTGGACCCGCGGCGTTCTTTTCGTGGCATCCGCCTGCGCATCCATTTGCAGATTCACCAGCATCTTGGTGGGTGATGGTCAGTTTCAGATATCCTGTCAATTGTCCGAACTGGACGATTGCAGCTCTGAGTGAGTTTGTGTCAATGTCCACGTATTGTTTTATCTTGTTGTCTGATAGGACGGTTTGATATTGCCAGAATTGAATGTCGGTTGTTCCATCAGACCAGGAGAGCGTAATTGTCTTGCCCCAGTCCCCGTAGTTCCCTGCGGTTCCTGTGTGCAGTCCAGTAAGGTTTAATTTAACGCGGACTATGTTGTCGTAATAGAAGTCCCAGGCACGGATGTTGAAGTAGATGTTCCAGTATGGCCATCCGTTGTTGTTCGGGGTTGTTTGTACTGCTCCTGCAGTTCCCCATCGTGCATTGTGCGATGTCGATGAGTTATAGACCGTGAAGACACCTGCAGCGAATGCAGTGATGTTGTTTTTGTTCAGTGGGGCTGTCGATGATGTATTATACCAATAGTAGTACGATGCCGGGGTTGTGGCGTTTGATAATCGCACACCTGCTATTGAGGAACTTGTTCCGTCCATGTCATAGACGGTAGCCGCAGTCTCGGTGAATATTGCGTCTGCAGTTGTTTTTGACGCGTTCTGCAGGTTATACCAATCCGCAAATCCACCTGATGCTGGCAATATTAACGCTATGGCCAGCAATGCGATGATGGCTACCGCACCAGCTTTTAATTGTTCTGTTCTTTCATTTACCATTTTTCTTTTCACCTGCCTTTAAACAGTGATATTGCATCGACTCCTCGTTTTATATCTGTTTTCCGTCAAAAGTAACGAAGATATGCTATAAGACAAATGTTTTTATAGCAAAGACATGTTATCACTTACAGAGCAGGCGAGAAATGTGGGAGAATTACGCACCCCGTGATTTCAAGTCGGTGCCGGTTCCTGAAGATCTCAAGAG
>Ga0209777_10004227_pt1 | contig 17128 bp, 14 predicted proteins | sample FrelakmetHBP12HB_FD_187147 | JGI IMG/M metagenome (GOLD analysis project Ga0209777, IMG submission 187147) | Freshwater lake sediment microbial communities from the University of Notre Dame, USA, for methane emissions studies -HBP12 HB (SPAdes)... | ecosystem: Environmental > Aquatic >...
GGGCCCGGACATCTGGCGCGCCACGCAGCGCGTGCTGGACGCCGCGGTGGAGAAGGCGTACCAGGGCGCCCGTCGGATCGCCTGGGTCGAGGTGCTTGCCGGCGAGAAGGCGTTCAATGCAACTGGGAGCTGGCTGCCCGATGAGACGCTCAAGGCGATCAGCATGTACCGGGTCGCGATCAAGGGGCCCCTCACCACGCCCGTTGGCGGCGGCATCCGTTCGCTCAATGTGACGCTCCGGCAGGTGCTCGACCTCTACGCGTGCGTGCGACCAGTGCGCTGGATCCCCGGGGTGCCATCGCCGGTGAAGCGGCCGCAGGATGTCAACGTCGTTATCTACCGCGAGAACACCGAGGACGTCTACGCCGGCATCGAGTGGCAGGGCGGCAGCCCCGAGGCCGAGAAACTGCGGCTGTTCATCGAGAAGGAGCTCGGCAAGAAGATCCGCCCCAACTCCGGCATCGGGATCAAACCGATCTCGGCGTTTGGCACGCAACGGCTCGTGGCAAAGGCGATTCGTTTCGCGATCGCGAGTGGCCGCGACTCGGTGACGCTGGTCCACAAGGGGAACATCATGAAGTTCACCGAGGGCGCCTTCCGCGACTGGGGGTACCAGATCGCCCGCGAGCAGTTCGGCACAACTACGGTCACAGAGCAGCAGCTTTGGGACACATACGGCGGCAAGATGCCGGCCGACAAGAAGGTGCTCATCAAGGACCGCATCGCCGACTCGATGTTTCAGCAGGTGTTGCTGCGCCCATCCGAGTACTCGGTCGTGTGCACTCCGAACCTCAACGGCGACTATCTCTCCGATGCGCTCGCCGCGCAGGTCGGCGGGCTCGGCATGGCCCCCGGTTCGAACGAGGGTGATGAGTACGCGCTGTTTGAGGCAACGCACGGTACGGCGCCGAAGTACGCCAACCAGGACAAGATCAACCCGGGCTCGCAGATCCTCTCGGGCGAGATGATGCTTCGTCACCTGGGCTGGCGCGAAGCCGCGGACCTCGTGGTCAAGGGTATCGAGGGCGCCGTGGCGGCAAAGACCGTCACCTACGACCTGCATCGCCTCATGGAGGGCGCCAAGCTGACGTCGTGCTCGGGATTTGGCGAGGCGATCGTGGCTCACATGTAGCTTCTGCGGCGGTGTCATCGACACGTCATCTCGTCGGCGCCTCGTGTCCAATAACCGGGGCGCCGATGTGCGTGCGGCGCACGAGCCGAGTGGTGGCAAGCTGGTATACGATCGTGACGCAGGAGGGCGGCATGGAGGCAAGGGGCGCACCGGGGCCAGGGCGGCCGCGCATCTCCGCGGTCATCACCACGTTCAACGAGGAGAGAAACATAGCGGCGTGCATCGATTCGTTGCTCTGGTGCGACGAAGTCGTCGTCGTCGACTCGTTCTCCACCGATCGCACGCCCGATATCGTGCGTTCGTACGACAAGGCCCGTCTCCTGCAACGGCGCTACTTTGGCTCCGCGGCGCAGAAGAACTGGGCCATGGACCAGACGCAATTCGAGTGGATCCTGATTTTCGACGCGGACGAGCGCTGCACGCCGGCGCTGCAGGCCGAGATCGAGAGCGAGCTCGCTGCCGGTGCGCGCGCCGAGGCCTACATCATCAAACGCAGGGTCTTCTTCATGGATCGTGTCATCCGGTTCTCCGGCTGGCAGCACGACCGGGTGGTGCGGCTCGTGCTGCGCAACGCCGGCCGCTACCCTGACAAGCGCGTCCACACCGACATGGAGACCAGGACGGCGGCGCGGCTGCTCAAGCAGCCGATGCTGCATTACATGATCGAGTCGTTGGACAGCTATCTCCCGCGGATCGTGACCTACGGCTTCTGGGGCGCGGCCCAGGGTTGGAAGAGCGGGCGGCGGAGCGGCGCAGTCGAGGTTTTTGGCCGCACGACCTGGCGCTTCTTGCGCATGTACCTGTTCCAGTTCGGGTTCGTCGACGGCATGCCCGGGCTGGTGTTCTGCCTGTTGCAGGCTTTCGGCACCTACCTCAAATACGCCATCCTCTGGGGTTGGCGCGCAAACGCCGCCAGGGGCGTACAACCCGCACTGCCCAGCTTTGAGAGCGACACCTCGGTGTTTCGCTGGCACGGCAGCGCTCCGGGGCAGAACTGACCAACCGCTAGCGCGTCGTCAGCGCCTCCAGGCGGCGTAGGAATTCGGCTGGTGTCTCGAAACCGGTGAGGCGCGCGTCTGGCACCTCCACGCCGTGGCGATAGAACGCAACCGTCGGCACCCCAGCGACGCCGAAGCGCCGGCGCACGGTGTCCGTGTTCGGGTCAGCCCGGGTCAGATCTACCTTGAAGCGCGCAAAGCCGGCAAGCTGCGCCGCCACCTCGGCATCGCTGAAGGTCTTCTCGTCCAGCTCCTTGCACGGGACACACCAGGCAGCAAAGAAGTCGAGCACAACGGGCTGCGTGCCGGCGAGAGCGCGCGCGACCGCGGCCTCGTTGTACGGCTGCCAGACCAGCGCGTGCTGCGGGGACGCGTTGCGGCGCGGATACACGAGCACGCCGGCGACCAGCACGGCGACGCTCGCGCAACGCATGACGCGGTCGACCAGGGACTGCTCACGGCCGGGGCGCGCGATCACGAGTAAGTAGAACCCGCCCAGGATCAACAGGCCGGAAAAGATCCGGTCGCCGAACGGCTCGATGAAGGGCCGCACGAAGTACGCTGCCAGGGCGACCAGCAGCACACCGAAAAGCTGGCGTACGCCGAGCATCCAGGCACCCGAGTTGGGCAGGTGTTCGAGGGCGCGCACGAACACGGCGAGCAGCAAGAAAGGCGCGCCGAGGCCGAGCGCGAGTACAAAGAACAACAGGAAGCCGAGCAGCACGTCTTGGCGCTGGCCGACATAGGTGAGCAGCCCGAGTACGAAGGGACCGATACAGGGCGCAGCCACCACGCCGACGACAAGGCCCATGACGAGGGCGCCACCTGCGCCGGTGCGGCCGCCCGACGCGCGCGTCGCCCACGCTGGGACACGCAGCTCCCACGCGCCGAACATCGAGGCGGCGAGCGCAAGCAGCACGGCGACGACAAACCCGACCAGCCACGGCGACTGCAGCGCAGCGCCGAACAGGCGGCCGGTGAGGGCGGCGAGCACGCCGAGCGCCGAGTAGGTAGCGCTCATGCCAAGCACGTAAATGAGGGCCAGGAGCCAAGTGCGGGCGCGCGACCGACCGCTCTGGGCGGAGAAGAAGCCGATCGTGATAGGGATGAGCGGGTACACGCACGGGGTCAGGTTGAGCGCCAGTCCGGCAACGAAGACCAGCGCGAGCTGCAGCAGCAGCGAGCCGTGGCGGAAGCGTTCACTCAGGTGCTGCGGCCCGGCCCGGGAGGTCTGGAAGGTCTGCAGCGGGGCAGGGGTGGGCGGCGAGGGGGAACCGGGAACTCCGGCCCGCGGCGCCGCCACGCCGGAACCCATCTCAGACAGCACGAACCCGACCGTGGCCGGAGGCAGGCAGACGCGGTCGTTGCACGCCTGCGCCTCGACCGCACCTGAGAGCTGTGCGGGGGCGCCTGCGCCGAGTGTCCGGCGGACCTTGATCGTCACCGTCACGGCGCCCTGGAACACCGCAACCTTGTCCTCGCTGAACGCGAGCTTGGCGAGCGTGTGGGCGGGGAATGCGGGCGTGTCCGCGCTCCACCCCGGCGGAAGCTGCAACGTGACCCGAGTTGGGATCAGGTAGGGGTCGAGTGGCGAATTGGAGTTAATGTGCCAGCCGTCCCGAACGGAGACGGCGACCGCGACAACCCCGCTCGCGCCCGAGCGCGGTGGGCCGCCCTGCCAGGAGGCCGCGACCGAGAATACCGGCGCCTCGGCAGACCCAAGTGCAGGCACGGCTGCGAGCAGCGCAAGGGCAAGAATTCGACGCACGCCACCTCCCGGGCTGCCAATCTACCATGGCGGCTCCCGCCCAAGCGTAGCGGGTGCTGATGCTTGCTCCGTGTGCCTGTCTCTTGGGTGGGTAACCGTCGCTATCTGCTTGTTGCTGAATGGGTTAGGTCACAGCCTCTTGATTATGGTGACGCGCCGTGACAAGTGCGAGGGTATGGCGTTGGCGTGACAATTGCACAGTATTGCGCTGAACGTGTAAGGCATCTATCATAGATAAAGCCCGACGGTGGGCAAAAGGGGGACGCGATGAAGCGGACGATTCTCGTGGTGGCCGTGGCGCTAGTTGCTTTCGGCCTCGTCAGCCTGGTGGCCAGCGCGGCGCCAACTTACATCGGCGCCGACAAGTGCAAGATGTGCCACAAGCTGCAGTACGACTCGTGGCTCGCTCTCGGCACGCACTCAAAGGCGCTCGACAAGGCGAAGGCGGCCAAGAACATGAAGTTCGACGCATCGTGCCTTGCCTGTCACGCGACGAACAAGGATGAGGCGTTAGCGGGCGTGCAGTGCGAAGCGTGCCATGCCGCTGGCTCTGACTACAAATCCATGTCCATCATGAAGGATGTTGAAAAGGCGAAGGCGGCCGGCTTGGTCATCCCCGTGCAGGCGACGTGCGACGGTTGCCACGACGGTAAGGACCACCACAAGAAAATCACGTTCACAAAGGACGTGCACGCACACAAGAAGTAGGCGAGACGAAACTGGGTTGCAAGGCGGCGGGCGGCCCTCAAGGGGCCGTCCGTTTCGTTTCTGCGGCCCAAAGCCCGGCGGCAAGCTACCAGGTCACGTCAACCTTGGCCGGCGTACCGGTGAAGCGGGACACGAGCACGAAGCGGTTGCGCCGGCCGTAAAGGTAGACGTCGCGTGTCAGGCGAACGTCCTCGGTGCAGTACGACTCGATCAGGTCGAGCCGTCCCTCTTTCCACCACGCCAGCGCTTGCAACCCGTCGGCCGTCTTGCCGGTGCCAATGGTCGCCTGCACGACCGACTCGAGCTTGGGACGGAAGCCGAGCTTCTGCTGCAGGTCGAGCATGAGGTCGAGCGTGGCCACGGACGCGAACGAGACCTCGCGGTAGCCGCGTAGGACCTCGTAGTCGAAGCCGACCAGGTTGTAGCCGACGACAAGCTCAGCGCTGAGCAGCAAGTCGATCAGCGCGCCGGCGTCGCGCTCGAAGAAGCTGTGAAAGCTGTCGTCGCGGAACGAATACACGACCCCGACCGACATGCCGAGCTCTTTCATCGCGGTGCGGCCACCGACGTCGGCGAAGGAGCGCTGCGTCTCGAGGTCGAAGACGAGGATGTTGCGCCCTGCCGGCGCAGCACGTCCGGCGTTGTCATCGAACAGGCTCAACTGCCCGCTCCACTCGTCGGTCGGGGATCGCACTCGATCGGCCTCCTGCGGAGCGCCGAGTGTAGCATGCAGCGGATGGTCGAACTGGTACCGTCACGCTGCCTGTTGGCGCCGGCTGGCGCTGCTGCAGCGCCGTTTTCTCCCTGGATCGAGATCGCAGCGCTGGTTGACGTGTCGGTGGTGGAGTGGGCGTTTGCGGATGTGTTCTGGCTGCACTGGGCGGTGCCCGTGCGCGACGGGCGCGTGGACGCGAGCGCGGCTGTCGCGTTCGACCCGGGACGGCGCTCCGCGTACGCGGGTGAACCTGCCGAAGCCGAGCGGGCGGAGGTCTACACCCTGGACCGCGACAGCGCGCGGGGGCTGTGGGAGAGCCTTTGGAACGGTTCTCGGCCACTCTTGCACCACCACGTCGCGCTCGGGCTGACCTCCGGGCTCGGCGAACCCCGGTCAGCGTTTCAACGGCGCTGCCTGCGGTTGATGGCGCCGGCAGGCAGCGCCGGATTGAACGAGGAGCAGTTCGCGGCGGCGATCGCGCAGCTCGCGGCACAGATCGAGACCCGGCCGCTGAAGGAGAGCGACCTCCGAGTCAGCCGTTGCCGGGTCGGCGTGGGCTGGTACCCGCACGGTGTGGCGCCCTCGCTGGCCGACCCGGAGCTGCTCGTCAAGGGTGCAGCCCGTCCCTGCCAAGCTCTGGGCGTGAAATCGGGACCAGCCGCCCGTCAGCGCTGGCGTGCCGCGACCGGCTGCGCCGCGCTTGTGGCCAGACCAGGGCGCCGTCACAGATCGTAGAGGCCGTCGTCCCGCGTCGGGGCTTCAGGGCCGGCACCGCCGTGCTGCTCGCCCAGCTCCGCCTCGAGCTGCGGCCCCAACTCTTCTTCGAGCGCCTCGGGATCCTCGCCGGCCTCCATGCGCCGGAACATCTCCTGCATCGAGGGCGTGACCGGCTCCCCGGAAGCCTCGGCAAGCCGGCGCATCATGCGCGCAATCGTGCGCGGGTCTTCGGCGTCCCTCTCATCGAGGTTCCCGGCCATGCGCATCATCTCGTTCTCCATGCGGTTCATCGCGGCGTCGTCGCCAGGGCCCGCCGTGCCCGTGGGCGCCTTGGCTGCGCTCGCGCGCCCACGGCTGAGAGCGAACGAGGACGGCACGCGCTCGAGCTTGGTGGCGCCGCAGCGCGGGCACACCGGCTTGCGCTTCGCGCTCGCCGCCAGCGAGAGGAAACTGTAGATGCGGTTGCAGGCGGGGCACAGGTATTCGAAGATCGGCATGATTGGCTCGCCGCGTCGCGGCATGCGCATTCTAGCCGGACTCGGCCGCGGCGGCGCCCCCCCGCGCGGGCGCAACCCCCGCCGGCGAGGGTACAATACCGTGCCGTGATGGCGGCTCCCAAAGTCAGATTGCTGGCAGCGTTTCCGCGAGCACTCGCAACCGCGGTGGCGGCCGCGCGCACGTGCACCTCGGCGGCGGGGCCGATCGAGCCTGCTGATGTCGCGGGATCGGACAGCGCGCGCGAAGCGGTGGTCGGCACTGCGGTGGAGCGGCGCAACACCCTCGCCCGTTCGCTTTACGCGGCCGGACATCACACCACATTCCAGCACGCTCATTTTCTCTTCCTGCTGGAAGACGTGAGCCGACAGCTCGTGTGGTCCTTTCTGCACGCCCATCCGTTCGCCAACTCGGAACAGGTTTCGCAGCGCTTCGTCGCCGTTGACGCTGCGGCTGTGCACATCCCGGAACTTCCTGCGGCGGCAGCGTCCGCGTATCGCGCCACGGTTGCCCTGCAACACGCGGCCTACCGCAAGCTGGTTGCTGCGCTGGCGCCGGTGGCGGAGGCCGAACTGCTGCGGCGGTTCCCAGGCTGGCGCCGGCGCCGCACTCGTCTCGCCCGCCAGAGCGAGCGCAAAGCGCAAGAGGTCGCCCGAGCGGTGCTGCCGGTGGCGACGCACACGGCGCTCTACCACACCATCTCGTGCCTCACGCTCTTTCGCTACCGCCGGCTGTGCGACCAGTTCGACGCGCCCGAGGAGACGCGCGCACTGGTGGGAGCGATGGTCGCGGAGGCGCTTGCGCACGACCCCGACCTCGCCGTCGTGCTCGAAGATCCAATCCCGCTGGAGGCCACGCCGGAGCACGAGATCTTCACGCAGTCGTGTGTAGGCGCGGCGCAAAGCGCGTCGTTCCGAACCGAGTTCGACGCGGCGCTGGGCGGCCTCTCGTCGCGGCTCCTGGGATCAGGCGGCGACAATGTCGCCAACGTTGCCGCCGCGGTTCGCGCCGTGTTCGGGGTGCCGGCGGCCAACCTGAACAACGAGGAGGCGGTGCGCCTGTGCCTCGATCCGGCGAGGAACCCCCTCCTGGGCGAGGATCTGAACCTCACGACGCTGTCAAAGCTGGGCCGCTGTCTCCACCACGCGCACTACACCTTTGCCAAGAAGCTGTCGCACGCGGCGGACTCGCAGGACCAGCGCCACCGCATGACGCCGGCAGCGCGACCGCTTCTGACCGCACTCGTAGGCAGCGACCCGGACATTGTGCTGCCGCGCATGATCGCACTGGCCGGCGGGGAGGCGCTGCAGATCTTCAACGAAGCGGTGGCGCGCGCGTGGGAAGGCGCGAGCGCCGTGCTGCGAGAGGGCGGCAGCCGAGAGGCCGCGCTCTACCTGCTTCCGAACTCTCTCGCGGTCCGGTTCGTTGAATCCTCCGACCTGCTCAACCTGCACCACAAGCACAAACTGCGCCTGTGTTACAACGCACAGGAGGAGATCTGGCAAGCGTGTCTGGATGAGGCGCGCCAGATCGCTGCGCGCGAGCCGGCCATCGGGCGCTGGCTGTTGCCGCCGTGCGCGGTGCGGCAGCTCGCCGGACGCACGCCGTTCTGCCCCGAGGGCGATCGCTTTTGCGGCGTGCCCGTGTGGCGGCTTCAGCCGGAGCAGTACCACCGCATCGTCTAGCCCGAGTCGCTCGCGGCACGCACGCTCGAAGATCTGCACTTGGCTGTCTCAAGACTGCTGCCTGTTGTCCAATCTCCGAGCCTTCAGGTCCACCGGCCCGTCTGGAGCCTGCGTGTTAGCATCCGGCCGTGAGGCCAGCACAGGAGAAAGAGCGCGCTCTCGTGGTGCTTGCGGACGGCAGCCAGGCGGCGTTCGTTGCGGGTGCCGTGGCTGAGCTGGCGCGACATGGCCACGCGTGGCGACGCGCTTTCGGCGCCGGTCTGGGCGCGCATGTCGCGGCGCTCGCGGCAGTCGGAAGCGCCCACGAAGCTGAGGAGCGCTGGCAGGCGCAAGCGGACGCGGGCTGCCCGCTGCTGGCCACGCGCATCGCCGGCGCTCAGGCGCTGCACCATGCCGACGACGGCGTGCTGGTCCTTCCCGATGCGTGGCGCTTGGCGGGCTGGCTTGATCCGGCTGCGCTCGAGGCCTTTCTGGCTGATGCCGGCGCTCTACCCGGCCGGCTCGCAGATGCGGATGCGTCGTGCGCGGTCGCGGTGGAGGATCTGACCGCCGGCGCCGCGTCGTGGCTCGAGCTGGGCAAGGTGGCGGCCGGCGACGCCGCTGCCGGGGTGCGCGCGGCTGCGACGTTCGCCGGCGGATGGGGGCCGAGTGCGATGGCGGGCGAGCACGCTGCGCTGCGCTGGGGCGGCGTCGAGGCGGCGCTGCGTTGCGACCCGCCGGTCGCCGACGCGCGTTCGTGGGACGTGGTCTGCGGTTTCCCGGTCCCGGCGGTACCACGTCCCGGGATCGCGGGGTCCATCTTCGAGCTGGTGCAGCGACGCGCCGAGCTGGCATCCGCCGCGACGCTGCCGCGATGGCTTGCGGGCTGCGACGAAACCCGCCTGTGGGTCCCGACCGCGGCGGCGTATCAAGCCTGGGCGGGGCGCGACGGCGCCGAGCTCGGCGTCGAGTACCCGCTGCCGTGGGAACGCAACGGCGAGCTGCTGGGTGGGCTAATCAGCTTCGGCCGTTTCGTCGCATCGGCAGAGTAGCGCCGCGGCAGGCACGCTCGTTGCTCGGGTTCGGGCGACGCTGGGGCGGCGCGGCGACGCCGCCTCGGGCTACAATCGAACGCGGAGGCTTGATGGCGCGGCAGATCCGCTTCCTGAACACGCTGAGCCGGCGCACTGAGGCGTTCGAACCGCTCGACGACGCGCACGTGCGCATGTACACGTGCGGCCCGACCGTGTACAACTTCGCCCACATCGGCAACCTGCGCACGTTCCTGTTCGAGGACGTGCTGCGACGCACGCTGCGGGCGTTCGGCTACCGCGTCACGCAGGTGATGAACCTGACCGATATTGACGACAAGACGATCAAGGGCGCTGCCGCGGAGGGCGTATCGCTGCGGGAATTCACCGACCGCTACGTGCAGGCGTTCTTCGAGGACCTCGAGACGCTACGCGTGCAGCGCGCCGAGCACTACCCGCGCGCGACCGACTTCATCCCGGAGATGGTGGCGCTCGTGCAACGCCTGACCGAGCGCGGCCACACCTATGTCCAGGACGGCTCCACCTACTTCCGCATCGCGACGTTCCCGTCCTACGGCAGGCTCTCCGGGATCGACCTTAATCAGGTCAGGCCCGGAGCGCGCGTGGACGCCGACGAGTACGAGAAGGAGGACGTGCGCGACTTCGTGCTCTGGAAAGCGTCCAGGGACGGCGAGCCGGCGTGGGACTCGCCGCTGGGGTGCGGGCGGCCGGGCTGGCACCTCGAGTGCTCGGCGATGGGGATGGCCCTCCTGGGTGAGAGCTTCGACATCCACACCGGTGCGGTCGACAACATCTTCCCGCACCACGAGAATGAGATCGCCCAAAGCGAGGCGGCCAGCGGCAAGCCGTTCGTCCACACCTGGCTGCACGCCGAGCACCTCATCGTCGAGGGCCAGAAGATGGCCAAGTCGCTTGGCAACTTCTTCACGCTGCGCGATCTGCTCGCACGGGGGCACAACCCGCTCGCGATCCGCTACCTTCTGGTCTCGGTGCCGTACCGACAGAAGCTCAACTTCACGTTCGACGGACTGCACGCGGCGCAGGCGGCCATCGAGCGCATCGAGAACACGTTACGCCGGCTCGCCCACACGCCGGCCGCCGTCGGCGCCGGTGCGCTCGCAGCGGGGGCGATCGAGGAGTTCGAGTCCGAGTTCGACGCCGGCCTCGCGGACGACCTCAACACGGCGCGGGCATTGGGTGCCCTGCACGTGCTCCTGACGCGCGTCAACCAGGCGTTGGACGGCGACGGCATCAACGAGGCGGTGCGCGAGCGCCTGCAGGCGGCGATGGCTCACATGGACGATGTCATGGGCATCGTGCCGGCGGGCACGAACGCGGCTACGGGCGATGAGGCGGAGATTGAGGCACTTATCGCCGAGCGCGTCGCCGCCCGCGCGGCGCGGGCATTCGCCCGCGCTGACGCCATCCGCGAGAAGCTCGCCGTGCGCGGCATCGTGCTCGAGGACACGGCGCACGGGACGGTTTGGCGGCGTCAGCGCTAAGAGGTGGCACAACAATGCCGCGTCTGCGTGCATGTGGACTCCTGCTGGCGGCGACCGCCGTGCCGTCTCAGCAGCCTGAGCTGACTGGATAGGGGGCAGGCGTGAGAGCCAGCGATCCGATCGGCGATCTTGTCAACCTGACGCGCGCGGCGGCCGAGTCGGGCCACGACTGGCGGGCCGAGCTGCGCGCGTCATGGCTTCCGCGCCTGCTGACCACGACACCCGTGGCGGTCCTGCGCGTCGCGTTGTCGGAGTGGGACGGCGAGACGACGGTCGGTGGAGACCTGGCGGAGGACATCGAAGCGGCCGTGCTGGCCGCGATGGCCGGCGAGGGGTACGACTAGTCCAGGCGCGGAATTCCTCAAGCACGTCCGCGGTTGGTCGCATCAGATGAGGCTCAGTTCGGGGAGGTTACCGTGATGAGAATGCTCGCACTCGCGCTGGTTGTGGCCACGGTGGCAGGCCACGCCTCGGCAGCGATTCGCACTCAGGCGGTCGAGTACAGGGACGGTGGCACGGTGCTCGAGGGCTACCTGGCCTGGGACGATGCGGTGAAGGGGCCGCGGCCCGGGATCCTGATCGTGCACCAGTGGATGGGGCTGACGGACTACGAGAAGATGCGCGCCGACCAGCTCGCCGGCATGGGGTATGTCGCCCTGGCCGTGGATGTCTACGGCAAGGGTGTGCGGCCGAAGGATGTCGGCGAGGCCGGCGCCCTCGCGGGCAAGTACAAGGGCGACCGCGCCCTGCTGCGGGCGCGCGTCAACGCCGGCCTGAGCGCGTTGCGCGGCAACCGTCTCGTGGATCCGCAGCGCATCGCCGCGATCGGTTATTGCTTCGGCGGCACCGCGGTGCTGGAACTGGCCCGCTCGGGCGCGGACGTTGCGGGCGTGGTCAGTTTCCACGGCGGTCTCGACTCACCCAACCCGGGTGACGGGAAGAACATCAGGGCCAAGGTGCTCGTCCTCCACGGCGCCGACGATCCTTTCGCGCCGGCCAAGGACATCGCCGCGTTCCAGCAAGAGCTGCGCGACGCCAAGGTGGACTGGCAGATGGTCTACTACAGCGGAGCGGTTCACGCCTTCACGCAGAAGATGGCCGGAAACGACCCGTCGCGGGGCGCAGCCTATAACGAGCGCGCCGACCGCCGCTCCTGGGAAGCGATGAAGACGTTCTTCGCCGAGATCTTCAGGTAGGCGCTAACGTCCGCCGCTGATTGCGGAGTGGGGGATCAGAGCGCCGGCGCCCGCGTGCGTGCGGTCTTGGCCGGTGCCTGCGGCTTTGGCGGCGTGCCGCGGCAGCCCCTATACCTACACGTGGTCGCCAAACGTGAACGCGACCGCCGGGTAGCCGACGAAGTGGTAGAGGTTTGCGGGCGCCGTCGCCCCCATGCCGAGGTCGCGTACCGGCAGCTCGGGCGCGCCGATTGAGGTCCCGTAGCAGAGCGGGTGGGCGACCGGGGCGGCGAGACCGAGGCTGATGGCGACCTTCTCCAGCAGCAGCATTCCGAACGGGATTGAGAACCGCCCGCACCATGTCAGCCGGTACTCGCCGGGCTGCTGCGGATTGACGCAGGTGGCGAAGAACTGCTCGACCTTGGCGTCCGTGACCTGACCGGCGAGCTGACCGGTGAGCAGGGAACGGTCCTGCGCCACCGCCCTGGTGTAGGCCTCGATGCCGCCCTCTCCGAACGGCGTGTACTTGAAGTCGCTGCCGTAGTGCACCGCATCGGATGAGATCACGACCGCGAGGTCGCTTCCCAGCTTCCAGCCGCGCGTCTTCATCGCTCCCGCGAGGGCGGTCCCGAGATCGCCCGCGAGCTCCTTCATGCGCGCGAAGTCCATCGCCGGCACGATCACCGGGATGATCTGCACGTCCGGATTGGCGTGCTTGAGCCAGTAGGCAAGCGCCTCGAGCGAGTGCTCGGAGTCATGCGCCGCGTTGTCGCGCACGAAGTCGCCCTTCGGGAGCAGCGCCAGCAACTCCTCTCGCACCCCTGAGGCCTGCACGTTTCCGTCGGGCGTGCGCCACGCGTGGTAGCTGTCGAAGACGAGCACGTCGTGGGCGCCGAAGCGGCGGTACTTGTGGAAGACACCCACCAGCACGACCGTCTTGGCTGTCACGAGCGGCAACACCTGACGGTAGACACGTCCCGCGTAGAGGTAGTCGTCGTGGGGGCAGATCACCCCGGCCACGCCGGGAAGGGGCGAAGTGCCGAGTTGCTCCGGCGCCGGAGGCGTGGCGGACAGCTCCCACACCTTCGCCATCTGCTCCTTGGTCGAAGCGAAACCAACCTTGTCCTGTTGACCGCGCACATCGTCCTGCGAGGGGATCCCCATGCCCTTGCGGACCTCCTGCAGGGTCGGCGGCGGTCCCTGTGGCGTCGGCGCCTGCAGCGCCGCCTGGCCGAACGCCCAGGCGTTTGCAAGCGAGAGCACTAGGACTGCAAGCGGGACTCTCATCTCTCGGTCCTCCTTTCCGGCAGCGTACCTCAGTTGTGCGACGGCTTCACCAGCTCGGCCGTGAGCGCCGGCGGGTTCGCCGGGCTCAGGACCGAGAGCATCCGCTCGGTGTACTCCTGGATCACAAGGTCCGGTTTCTCGCGCTCGATGACGGAGGGCTCGAAGTCATGGATCCACAGGTACACGCCCCGACCGAAGTGCTCCGACAGAAACGGGCTGAGCGCCATGCCGAACGAGTCCCTGAAGATGACAACGCGCGGAATGTCACCATGGTCACACGCGGTGATGACAGGCTGCTGAAGCTTGGGCCAGGGACGCAGCGTGGCGTAGTCGGAGCTCTCCACGGTGCGCCACCGCCAACCCAGCTTCGGCGCCATCCAGGGTGTCGCTTCGGACGCGAGCCCCTGGATACCCGCCATGACCGCGAGATCGCCATCCGGACCCGGGCCCAGGGCGACGTTGAAGCTGGAGAACGAGGCGGGCTGTGCCTCGGGGAACCAGCGGGTCAGCGTCCTCATGATCGAGTCGTACGCGCTCCAGGCCCCAACCATGTTCCAGTGCGTGTCGGTACACGAGTAGACGAGTGTCCGCTTCTTGGCCTCCCGGAGGGCGGTGCGGAGGTCCAGCACGGGCACCTCCGGGCAGCCTCGCATCGCACTCATCAGTTGATCGAGCCGAGTGCCGTGGGAGGACGGGCGGACCCATCGCGGCAGGTGCTCCGGGTAGATCGACGGTTTGCCGGGCGCGAAGACGAGAAGATACCGGACGCCTCGGCTGGCGAGCCAGTCGTTGCGCTGGCGGAGCGAGCGCTGCCACGCCTCCAGGTCGCTCTCGGAGAACGGGTTCCGCCCCTCGATGTACGGCACCGAGCTTTCTCCGGTGAAGAAGAGCCAGCCGTGCCGTCCGACCATGATCTCGACGTTCGGCGAGGGCGGCACGCCGAGCCAGCACACCGTGGCACGCGCGTGGAGGCGGAGGAGGAGCGACCGGAAGCCGAAGTGGTCGTCGAGATATTTGTCGAAGGCCTTGGGCAGTTCTGCCACGGCCTGGAACGAGCGCGGCAGCCCAGGCTGAGGCGCGAGCTGCCGCTTCTCCTCGGGCGCCATTGTCCTGTCGAGGCCGAACGCCGCGTCGAGCGCGGGCATTGCAAGGAGGCCGGCGAACACAATCCCCGTCAGGAGATTCGCCGCAGCACGGACACGCGCTCGATCAGCCATCGCACCTAGAACCGGAAGTAGATGAAGGGGGCATACGTCCCCACCGACAGCCAGGAGAGCGAGATGATGAGGAGTGCGACCAGCGCGACAACCTCCGCCACGCCGACCGCCCCCTCCAGGAGCGCGGAGGTCGAATGCGAACGCGCCTCGATCCGACGGGTCATCCAGCTCCGCAGCGACGGTCCGATCCGGGTCGATAGGGCGGCGCCCGCCGCAAAGGCCAGCAGCGTGTCGGCGAGCGCGTACCGCGCGATCGCAGCCGGGTCGGGTCCGCTGCGGCCTGCCATCGCGGCGAAGAACGTCGTCGCCTGTGCTACGGTCGCGGTCCTGAAGAACACCCACCCGATCGTCACCACCAAGAGGAGATAGGCGTGCTGAATCGGGCTGGGGAGCTTGGCCAGCCGCTTGCCGAAACGCGTTCGCTCGAAAACCAGGAACGCGCCGTGGTAGAGGCCCCAGGCGATGAAGCCCCAGCTCGCCCCGTGCCATAGCCCGATGAGGAACATCGTGGCCAGGCTGCCGCCAGCGTACGCCCAGAAGTCCTCGCGCAGGCGGGCGAAGCGAATGCGTTCCACCGTGCGGCCGACGGGGTAGGCGATCGGGAGGAACAGGTAGTCCCTGAACCACGTGGAGAGAGAAATGTGCCAGCGGCCCCAGAACGCCCTCACCGAACTCGCGGCGTACGGGGCGTCGAAGTTCTCCATGAAGCGGAGGCCAAGTATCCGACCAAGGCCGATCGCCATATCGCTGTAGCCCGAGAAATCGAAAAAGATTTGGAGCGCGTAGCACGCCAGACCGAACCACGCGAGGGCCGGCGTCAGTTGCGCGGCCCCGAGGCCGAAAACAGCGTTGGCGGGCGTCGCGAGAGTGTTGGCGATGAGCACCTTCTTGCCGAGGCCGACAACAAACCTGCGGGCGCCCTCTGCGAAAGAGGAAACGCTCTCCCGTCGTTCGGCCAGTTGCGGCGCGAGGTCCTTGTAGCGGCAGATCGGGCCGGCCATGATGAGTGGAAAGAGCGCGATGTAGAGGCCGAGCTTGAGCGGACTTCTTTCCCTCTCGACCTCGCGTCGGTGCAGCGCGACCAGGTACGAAAGCGCCATGAACGTGAAGAACGAGATCCCCGCTGGCAGCCGCCAGGTGGGAACTCCGACCGCGGGCACGCGCAAAGTGCTTAGCAGGGCGTTGAGGTTCGTCGCCAGGAAACCGGCGTACTTGAGGGCGATCAGGGGCAGCAGGTTGAGCGTGACCCCGACCCAGAAAGCCAGGGACTCCAGGCGGGTACCCCGTGCCCGCTCGAGCCACAGACCAACCAAGTAGTTGACCAGAACGGGAAAAACTAGCACCAGGACGTAGCGGCCTTCGCCCCAGGCGTAGAAGAACAGGCTCGACGCGAGCAGCAGGCCGTTGCGCAGCGTACGCAGTCTGATCAGCAGGTACGCGGCCAGGAAGGCCGGCAGGAAGACAAACAGGAACGTGGGCGACGTGAAGAGCATTCTGTGCGGCTCTCATCCGTGCCTGAGCGAAGCGCATTGCAGCCGATGCAGGCAGACCCGGATTGTACGGTCAGCCGGCCGGGCCGTGCAAGGTGATCCGAGCTTGCAATTGGCTCCTTCGTGAGCAGTCTGGGCTAAATGCCGTCGGCTGCGGCGGCGATCAACGCCTGGGCGGCGCGATTGCCGGAGCGTACGGCGTAGTTCTGGCCGCGATCCTCGGGGTAGATCTGCGCCATGCAGGCATGGTAAAGCCCCGGCAGCGCGGTCGCGAACGGAGGAATGAGCGGGCGGTAGTTGCACGGGATCACGGGCTGCGCGAACGCGGCTTTGAAGTGGTGACGCGCGTGCACCCATGACTCATCGAACGCGGGATTGAGACGCTTGAGGAACGGCAGGTAAGTCTGCCACACGACGCCGTCGGGCGCGGTCCAGAGCGGGTCGGAGTGCAACAGGTATTTGGAGATGTAGAGCAGTCGGCGGCCGCCGTAGCGCTCTTTGGGAATGTAGTTCGTATGCTCCATCACGCCGCCGAACGGGAACTCGCGATCGGCGATGTTGAGCCAGTAGTACGGCGTCAAGGAATGGTCGAGCTCAAGCACAACGCAGAACGCTGCGGTGGCGACGAGGGCGCCCAGGCGTTGCCTCGCCTCGTCCGGTAGCTCGTCGCCTGCGGCGCGCACCAGCTCCTGCGGCGAGGCGGTGAAGAGCACGGTGGAGAAACGCTGGCTGTTGCTGCGGACCTGCAGCTCGAGGCCGCCTTCAACCTTCCTGATCTTGCGCACGGGCGAACCGAACTCGAAGCGCACGCCCTCGGCGCGCAGGCGCTCGACGAGCACATCCACGAGCCGGCCGAACGAGCCGCGCATGTAGCCAAGGCGCTCGCCGAAACCCGAGGAGGAGCGCGAACGCCCGCGCAGATAGACCTTGCCCCAGAGCCACACCATTGCGACCTCGTCCGCCTTCTCGGCGAACTTTTGCGTCAGCAGGGGTCCCCAGATGGTGTCGAAGACCTTTTGGCCGGCGTGGGCAAGGATCCATGCACGCGCCGTGACCCCCTCGAACGGGCGGTAGTCCGCGGAGCGGTTGAGCAGCAGTGTCGAGAGCCCGAAGCGCACCTTGTCCAGCCACGACAGCGGCTTGAAAGCGAGCAGCGACCGCGGCGTGGCGAAATCCCACAAGCGGCCGGCGGAGTAGATACCCATGCG
>Ga0209777_10004228_pt1 | contig 17127 bp, 18 predicted proteins | sample FrelakmetHBP12HB_FD_187147 | JGI IMG/M metagenome (GOLD analysis project Ga0209777, IMG submission 187147) | Freshwater lake sediment microbial communities from the University of Notre Dame, USA, for methane emissions studies -HBP12 HB (SPAdes)... | ecosystem: Environmental > Aquatic >...
TGACTCACTCAACGCAGCAACTCTCCAGGCTGAAAGCGGGCTGGCACGCCTAGCATTCAATAGAAAGGCGTTGAAAAGCTTAACAAACTGGCCCTGGATTAATGCCATCTTGATGACTAGTTAGAATGAGTACGCTGCATCACAATGTAAACCTTCGATGAAAAGCTATTAGACAGCATGAAGCATTACAGGGCGGTGGCGGTGGAGATGTCTGACTATCCGTGCTATAGTGTATTGCAGAAATTCAGCATTAGCCCTTCTTCAGGGATGAGTTTGAAGTTCTTTTTCCCCTGTCCAGCGCCACGTTTCGATGAATTGTGTTTCCAGAGCCCGATCCAACGCTTGCACGAATTGGCTAAATGTTTGATGCCACCTATGGTCACTTAGTTGCTTATTTTGGCTCAATCTGCCATACAAGCTAAATAAAAGTAGCGGGCCAAGCTGAGCTTCATAATGTTAACCTTGCCTTTGTGCCTGCGCTTTTAAGTCAGCTACTTTACGCAGGTCATCGCTCATTGTCTCACTTTTAAATAGGACCTCCCACAACTTACTCGATTGTTCATGAATAGCCGCTGATGCGCTTTTACCATGTTGACTCGGAGTTTGCTAAGGACTAATATTGACGTATTCGAGCATCTGAGGAGGTAAAAACAATGTTAAAGAACCTTAAATTGGAGCGGCCGATAGCATTTATCGATGTTGAGACCACTGGCTTGAAACCATTCTCAGACAGAATAGTCGAGCTTTCGATTCTGAAGATTCATCCCGATGGCAGCGAGGAGTACAAGAGCCATAGAGTCAACCCGGGGATGCTTATTCCGGCCGAGGCAACAGCCATCCACCACATAACCAATGCCGATGTGGCGAAGGAGCCAGCGTTCCGCCATTACGCGAAAAGCATCTGTGATTTCTTGGAAGGCTGCGACATTGCTGGGTTCAACGTCATAAAGTTTGACTTGCCGTTCCTTGAGGCGGAGTTCGCGAGGGCAAATGTTGATTTTTCCCGCCAAGGCCGGTTCTTGGTGGATAGCCAGATAATATTCCACCAGCGTGAACCTCGCGACCTGCAGGCCGCTTACAGGAAGTACTGCGGCAAGGAGATGGAGATCTCCCATTGTGCTGAGGAAGACGCAAAGGCGACAGCCGAGATACTGGATGGCCAGCTCGAGATGCATCAGGATTTGCCACGGGATGTGCTCAGGCTGAGCGCGTTGTGCTATAGAGTGGGGGAGAACTACATCGATGCTGACGGCAAGTTTGTTTGGGTAGATGGTAAGGCGGTCTGTAACTTCGGCAAGAAACACATGGGACGCAAGCTGCAAGATATAGCTGCGGAAGACCCGGCTTACCTGAATTGGATTGCTGGCGCGGATTTCTCCTTACAAGTCAAGGAGATAGCGGCAAAAGCCTTACAGGGGCAGTCCCCTTAGCAAGAAGAGCCGCCTCAAATGTCAGCGACTACCGTTTAATAGAGAATCCACCCCCTTGATTTAACCGAGATATGGATAGACATTATATGTGGATTGAAAACAGGTCAACGATGAAGAGCCGATACTAAGCTGCTTAACTGTCCCACTTTCGCTGCCTACATACACTTTCAGATGTGGCGCAGCTGAATTATGAATATTTTGCAAAATTCAGGGCGGCTAAAAGGAGAGTCAAATAGTTGCACATTTAATCATAAGGAATGACTTAAGAGTTATTGGTGTGCAGCCTTATTCTTGAGTAGCAAATCGCGGTTGACCTGGACCATGGTAAGACGCTCATGGTACTTGGCCCCTACCCTCCCCATGAAAAGTATGCCACGCCTACCTGAGCAAAATATCAAATTGAGTGTAGTATAAAAAATAGAGCGGGATATGGAATTTTAACGGGGCTTGAAAACTTTATTGCTTTTCTAGGGCTAGAGCGGTGGTTAGATATAAGCGAGGCCCTTATGCTAAACCCAACTGCGTGCCTGAAAATGTGAATTTGTGCAGCTTAAACGGCAGAGGCAAACCTTGAGCGAGCCAAATTCGAGCTAAGGATTCTACGTTAGGGGGGGGTATTATGCCAAATTTCTACTTGGTACAGCACCACTGACAAAACGCTGTCGCTTAACAGGTCTGGGGAGATAGGCACAGGGGTGTGCTGAACGACACTTGACCAAGGGCACGCCAGGTGAGGGGCCTTCTTTTCAGCGTTTATGTAGGGATATACGAAACCTTCTCGAACCTAGCTTGATGCTTTCAGTGGTGATTGACACCCGAACTGATTAGTGCTACATTATGTCACCCAGGCATCAGTGGCGGTTGTACGAGGAGGGATAGCATGAAAGAGACGATGCCTACAAGTCGACACCAAAAATTCCCCAACAAGAACGTTGTTGAACTACGCCCCATGCTCACCACAAGCGAAGCATGCCGAATCCTCGGCATACACGGCAACACTCTGAGACGATGGAGCGAGCAGGGAGTAATAGTTGCCTATAGAATCGGCCCACGTCGCAACCGAAGGTTCAAGAGAGAGGATGTAGTTGCCCTGATAGTGGAAGCAACCGGACATAGCCAGAAACGTATGCACATAAACTGAGAATATTTAGGTGCAGCTGATAAGTGCAGGGTGCCCAAGGCAACACAACACCTTGGTTGTGTCCGGTCAGCTAGGTGACTCGTACCTACAGTACAACCGGTAGCCCTCCACGCCAACGGTATCTCTAAGTGGGAGCCCTAGACCCGCACCACTCTCTGGTCTCAGCATCGCACGGCAATCGAATGTGTTGCCCGTACCCAGCCAGTGCAGTTAAATTTGTTACAACATGGGAGGTGGATATAAGATGAAAGTGCTCAGCTACGATTGCATTGACCGACATCACCTTATAGCCCAATGCCCTCAATGTGCCAAGGGGACCGCGAAGGTGGACTGCAAGGAATATTTCAACGGCATCGCGGAGGCTAATTGCAGTGAGTCCAATAACCTTTTGGCCTTCTATCTCATAATGAAAGAGCGCAAAGCTCGGATGTTGGGCATGCCAATTGAGATGGTCATCAAGCCTGTAACATAGTCGACCCTCACAAAGGAGTAGCCATGAAAGTTTACCTGAAGCCTGCTTCCGGTTCAGCAACTGATAACCTTGAACGTGCCAAGGTCGAAATGCAACGTGTAATCGGCTTTCGAGGCAAGGTTACAAGTGCCAAACCAGAGGGCAACTGGATAGCAGTAACCATTGAAATCAGTCCCCAATGGGATTTGCCCGAAGCCGAAAAGGTGTCAAATCTTGAGGAGTGGATAAGGGCCCAGACGAGGGTGATTTTCAGTATTTTCAGTGTGCAGTCAATAAAGTAGACATAACATTATGCACGATGCTAATTCAGTCTATTTCTGTCGTGGGAATACTTCGAAGGGTGCTTACCAGTTCTTCGTGGGATTTGTTCGTGAGTAAGTTAAATAATTCTTCGAAGGACTTCCCTTTCACCAAATTGCGCAGTTGTTGGGGTGATAAGTCTTCTAACTCAGGTATTCCGACTATCCCAACGCCTCTGCAACGATGGCATAGCGTATAGGCGATATTAGATGTGATAATCTTTTTCTCATCGGAACTGAGTTCGCCATTTATATGGTCAACTAGAATACCGCTACCTTTACACTGACGACACTTCTCGGGTTTTTGCTTCTTCATGATTGGCATTATCCGTTCCCCAAGAAGTGCTGTCAAGCCCTTCAATTTTCAAATTGAACCCACCACCCACTACCAAACTCAGTTCTTGTTACCAACCACAACCGAGAAGAACCGACTAGCAGCAGACAATATGCACAGCCATAAACATTACGCTATTCTGTGCAGTTCAATAGTGTCACTTCGCTGCTCAGCGCCCAAGAAGAGAAGCAACTGGGGAAAGAGATCGAAGAAAGTAAGTACATTAGACGGCTAGAGGAGGAATGGTGCAACAGATATGGTGCATTACCTTCTCCTGGAGACATGACCATTGCTGTGCTAACAATGCTAGGCAAGTTTTCTCCTTTCGTTGCTGCCCTGCGGAGGGAGCTTGGGCTCACGGGGCTGATGAGCGTGTCCGAGACAACCTCCAATCAAAAAGTACTGAAAGCGATCGAAGGTGAGGTCAACGAGAGCCTATTGAAGGGTGTGGCTCAGCGGACCGGTGCAAGCTCCTTGTGAGCAAACTTTCTTACCTGGGTACGAAGCATCTCCTGTGCCTCGGTGAAGCCGAACCCTTGCACCTTGTCAGTCCTCCTCTGGCCCATTCAAATCGCGAAGCGCTCCGCCAAATACCGTATAGCGGAAGCTAAAACCTATCCACCAAGAGTAGTCCCCCTCAGGCCACACTTCCAGCGGGTTCTCCATATTGAAAAGGCCTCGCACCAATTAGGTAGGTGGCGGAGACCTTCTTCAGCAATCGCAAGCATGTTGATTGAGTCGGCTATTTGGCCGCGTGTCGTTATGATTGCCCCTTTACTTGCTTGATTTCCTCCTCCTTCGAGATCGCGTGCCCTCTTCTGAATATTGGTATAAGTGCCAGAATCAGACCTATTACTATGGCAGCAATAGCGATGGCCTTGAGCGATAGAGGCATACGATAAAAGGCTAAACGCAGCATGTATCCCATTGACAACCCCATTCCGGAAGCAACCCCGGAAAACCAGTAGAGCAGGTATCCTAACGCTATAAAGATGCCAGCCACCAACAGAATAACGCCCGATTTTCGCATTTTACCCCTCCTAACTGATGGTTTTACCATCTCTATGTGTATTTTCTTACCACTTATAATGAGCGACCATCATTCGTTCTTTGTCTCTTCTAGAAGCAGTATCATTATCTACCTATCTCTTATATCCCGTTATCTTGTTGGTTATTCCCATACTCTTTCATCAACCAACGACTTGTGCTCCTCTGGGATGGTCCCTTTGGTTAAGAACTCGCACTTATCGATTTTGACGCGGCATATTGATCTAAAGGTCTCCTGAAGCTCGTGGGTCAGCTTCTTCCTGTCAACAGCCTCATCCGCAAGCTCGATCCTAAACGTCAGCTCATCCCTAGTCCCAACCCTGTTAATAATAGCCTGGTGGGCTGAGATCTGGGGAAACTTAGCGGCGGCCTCATCTACCTGATTGGGGTGCACGAACATGCCTCTCACCTTTACGGCCTCGCCTACCCTGCCTTTCCAGCCGACGATCCGCGGGGAAGTCCTACCGCAGGGGCAGAGCTCCCCAATCAAATATGAGAGGTCTCCACTACCGACCCTAATCAGGGGGTAGCCTCTGTTGAAAGGTGTTACTACCACCTCCCCGAGTTCTCCAGGGCCGAGCTGTTTGCCGGTTGCCGGGTCGACTATCTCCCATATCCCTTCATCCGGGAGGTGCATACCCTGACCAGATCCTGGGCTACATTCAATTAGTGCTAATCCCCCAACCGCAAACCCATAGATCTCCCAAACCTTGATTTCGTAATCCTCCAGGCTCTTTCTCAGAGAAGGGGTGAGCGGCTCGGCGCCCACCATAGCAACCCTGAGCAAGAAATCACGGCGCAAATTATACCCCATCTCCTCAGCTTTTCGTATCAGAGTTAGCAGGAAACTGGGTGTGCCGATATACCCGGTAACCTTGCAATCGTGCATCATTTGAACCTGAATTTCGGTATAGCCAGTGCCGCCTGGTATGCCGACAGCTCCCAGAGCGTCAAGCACGGGATACCATATGAGGCCCCCGGAACCAAGGTGGTGAGCAAAGGTAATGTTAACTATGTCCCCAGGTCTAAAAACGGATTTGAATAATCGCCTTGCCACCGAAGGGTTCGGTGGCCCAAATCCGGGGGCATAGGCAGGGCCAGGCACCATATAGATGTTCTTGAGCTCTTGAATAGGCACAGCGAGCAACCCGCCGAAGGGCGGATTTGCCCTCTGCCATGCCATAATATCCTCTCTGGTACTCACAGGGAGCTTCTCCAGGTCCTTAACCGTGCGGATATGGTCAGGGCTAACACCAGCGCTGTCGAATTTATCTTTCATCGCTGGAGCATTGGCATAGGCCCAGCGTACCAGCTCCTGCAGCGCTTCACCAAGATATTTTTGTCTTAGTTCTGGAGGCGCCCATTCTAAATAATCAGGCCGATAATCGAGCTTACTTTCTGCCATAACACCCTCCTTAGCCTAGCCACCTCTTACGTCTTCTATAATGCTTAACGTCCCGGAAGCTTTTCTTTGCCCCAACCTCGCTGAGCCCGAGGTAGAATTCCTTTACATCTTCATTTTCAATTAATTTGTTAGGGGAACCGTCAAGTACCACGCGGCCGTTTTCCATTACATAACCGTAGTCCGCAATCGATAGGGCAGCCCTTGCATTTTGTTCCACTAATAGGAACGATGTCCTCTCTTCAGAGTTTATGCGCTTAATTATCTCAAAGATCTCCTGCACCAGTATGGGACTCAGACCCAAGCTGGGCTCATCCAGAAGCATGAGCTTGGGCTTGGCCATGAGGGAGCGCCCCACCACCAGCATTTGCTGCTCCCCGCCAGAGAGATAACCACTTGTTTTGTGACGCATGCTCTTGAGCTGAGGGAAGTAGCTATAAACCATCTCAAGATCCCCTTTAATGCCAGCACGGTTACTGCGGCTGTAGGCGCCGACCAGCAAGTTTTCTTCGCAAGTAAGGTGTTCCAAGACCCGCCGCCCCTCCATTGTCTGAACGATCCCTGCTTTGACAATCTCCTCGGGATCCCTTCCAGCCAGGCTCCAGCCATCGAAATCGATGCTTCCCTTGGTCACCTCTCCCCCCTCGGTCTTGAGCAGCCCTGATATTGCCTTAAGGGTTGTGCTCTTTCCTGCACCATTTGCGCCCAGAAGGGCGACAATCTGCCCATCAGGTACCTCAAGCGATATTCCTTTCAACACCAGGATAACCTTCATAAAGACTACTTCGATGTTATTCAGTACCAGCATATTGAATACTTTGCTAGGGGGGGCGCGGGCGTGCCCGCCCCCATACATTGCTTATTCTGCAGTGATGCCGAATGCTTTCAGCGTCTCCTTTAGCGGGATTGTTGGCATCCAATCAGTAAGTGGGACTTCCTTCAGGTCATCAGTTACTTTGAGTATCCTTATTACATTGTTTCCTTGACGAGACCCTGGGGGGAATTTTACCTGTTGGCTCATGCCCATCAGGTTGGAATCGAACTTCTCAAGGGCTCTCACCACCGCGGCAGAGGTGACCGGATAACCCTCGTCTTGCACGGCTATTTTTATCGCCTCACATGCTGCTATACCGAGGACAAACCCCCAGTTATAATAGTTCAAATAGCTTAGGTCTGTTGATCTCTTGTTCTGGGCGTGCAATTGATTCATTAGGGCAACCCCAGGTACGTCTGTCTCAGTGGGATTTGCCCATTCCTGCAAAGCCATACAGCCCTTAGCACGCTCACCGTAATCGCCGATAAGGACGTAGGTTTGCCCATAGAAGTAGCAAAGTTTTGTTCCGGCAGGAAGCTGTATACCTGTGTCACTCTGGGCAGTCAACAGTTGCTCAATGACACCGTATATGTAGTCGGGGCTCTCCTCTTGGACCCGCTTCATGTAGGGGGTCCAATCCATGGGAAATGGCATAGGATAGATCTCTGATTTCAGCCAGGTTAACCCCAAGTTCTTAGCAATTGCCTCACCAACCGTGGCACAGTCATCCGCTGTTCCGCTCTCAAAGTCCCAAAGGAGGATCTTCGGCGGCCTTCCCATTTTCTGCCAATCCCAGTCCTTCTCCGCAATCCAATGGAGGAAGGTGCCGATTTCCTGTCCGGCGGTAGGGCCTATGCTCCAGACGTAGCCTGGAGGGTAGAGCATCGGTTCGTTGGCAATGCTGCAGAGGAGAGGAAGCTTTGCCTCGTTCGCCAGGGGGGCGGCACCCTTGGAGTCACTGGTCATTGGACAAGCGATTAGTACAGCCCCAGCGTCTTTGCAGATTTGGAAGCCCTTTGCAGCCTCCGCTGGCGACAAAAGCGTGTCATGCATCACTACCTTCACCTGCACCCCGTCTGCGCCCCCTTGCTTATTGAAGTACCTGACATAATCAATAAAACCGTCGTACATGGCCCCACCCGTGATTAAGCCAGTCTGTAGCTCCCCGATGGTTACGCTTCGACTTTGAGTTGTCTCTTGCTTAGCACAACCGACAGTAATAGACGACGCTAATAACAGCAACGCCAAAAACAGGCCAACGACTTTTGTTGTTGTTCTCATTTTTTTCCTCCAAAACAAACTCAGCCTACACCTGTTATCGTCTTCATATATTCAATATCTCACCCCCTTCAGTAAGAAAAAGGCCAGAGTCTGTAATAGGCCTTCAATAGGGCCCACCGGTGGGCCAGGCCCCTGGGCTCGAAGATGAAGAATAGGACGACGACAAGACCCGTAGCTATCAGAGTCATGGAGGCAACAAGCTGGCCGCTTAGGCCGGGGAAAGCCCAAGCGGCCTGAGTGGCGATGAGGGATACAATTTCCTCCAAACCTTTGAAGAACAGAACACCTAAGATCGGGCCTAAAGCGGTACCCATGCCGCCGATGACCATCATCGCCAGATACCATAGTGACTCATTCATGGTGAACTGCGTCGCATCCAGCCTCAAGAGCAGATGAGCTGTCAGGGAACCAGCTACTCCGGCATAGAAACAGCCGATGGAAAAAGCGAGGAGCTTGTAGCGAAGCAAGCTGACTCCCATGGCTTCAGCAGCGACATCGTTGTCCCTGATAGCCACAAATGCTCTGCCTACCTTTGTCCGTGCAAGGTTCTTGGCGAAAAAGGTCATAATCACAGCAAAGCCCATGATAATGAAGTACATCCTGAAATAGGAGTTGAAGACAAAGCCACCTATAGATGGGTAAGGTATCGTAGAGGGCATGCCGGAGACGAAGGGTGGGTAGCCGCTGTTGCCGCCAGTCCACTCAGCGAGGCCGTGGCCTATGGCCCAGGTGAAGACGAACTGAAAGGCTATAGTGATTAGCGCTAGGTAAAACCCCTTGACTCGCAAGGAGGTCAGACCAATGAGAACCCCGGCGAGGCTTGCACCGAGACCTGCAGCGATTATGGCAACCCAGAATGAGAGTCCAAACTGGGTGGTTAAGATAGCTGAGATATAAGCACCTACCCCTACAAGGGCAGAGTGTCCTAGTGACACAAGCCCTGTGTATCCAGTGATGATGTTGATGCCTTCGACCGCGATGATGTAGATTCCAGCAAAGCAGACCCAGGTTAGCCAACTTCCAGACAGCAGGTTAGGTATGCCGAAAAAGACGAGAGCCAAAAGGGCTATTAGCAACACCCATTGTGTCTTGGTGCGAACAACTGCCATATCCTGAGCGTGGCTGGTAACAAAAGAGCCGGACGGGCCTTCCATATGCTATATCCTCTTTATTTCCTTGAGCCCGAAGATACCCCAGGGCCTGATGAGCACAATAATAAACATGAGCACATAAGGCATGACCACATCGATTCCAGTCCCAAGCCTTGGCACGAGATAATACGCGGACAGACTCTGCGTGATACCTACGATTGGCCCGGCGATGAGCAATCCTGAGAAGGATTCCATCCCTCCCAGGAGCACCGCAGGGAGAGCCAACAAAGAAATCATCTCCAAATCGGGCGAAACACCATAGAGATCACCCATAAGGATGCCGGCGATGGCGGCCAGCAGGACAGCCATAACCCAAACCACTGGCAAGAGATTCCTTACCCTCACGCCCAGGCTCTGCGCTACCTGCTGGTCTTCAGCGGATGCCCTCATCCCCAGCCCCAGCTTGGTATAGCGGAAAAATAGGCCGAGGCCAATAAATAGACACACGCTTATGGCAAATGCCACAAGATGAGGCTTAGAGATCATCATGTTGCTAAGCTGTATATGTCCCCTAGGCAAGAGATACTGGTTGGGTTTCGGCACCATAGCCCCTGACGAGAATACAAGATACAGCACCCCTCTAATTACGGCAGCAAGCCCGAGGAGCATCAGGATCGGTGCCCAAACAGGCTGGCCTATCATAGGGCGTATGGTGAAGTGCTCAATGACGAGCGCTAGGATAACGGCGACTGCCAGGGCTGATAGGATAGCTGCCCACTTGGGTACTCCGTAGTCATAAATAAGGTAGAAACAAACGAAGGCGCCAACCATTGTCAGCGCTCCCTGAGCGAAGTTGAGAACCTTGGAGGACTTCCAGAGCAGGACAAACCCTATGCCTACTACGGAGTACACCATTCCTGTCAGTATGCCCATAATTAGCAACTGCAAAAAAATGGTCATGCTTACTCCCCCTCAGCGATGGACATGACTCTGACCTCGGTTGTCATCCTCTTTACTCTGCCACCAGTGAATCTGATCTCGGTCTCTAATGGGACAATCTCTTGGTCACTATATAACGCTTCTATCAGCCTGTGGTAGCGCTCCTCGAAAAAAGCTCTGCGTAATTTCCTAGTCCTGGTCAGCTCAGCTTCATCTGGGTCGAGCTCTTTGTGGAAATTGGCGAATTTCTTTATTCTTGCTGCTTTGGGCAATGTGCTATTCACTCTCTCTACATCCAGGCGCACAAGTCCATAGACCTCGGCTTTCTGAGAGAGGTCGGTGAAAGTAGTAAAGGGGATATTCCTTTTCTCTGCCCACCTCGCCACGTTATCAAAGTCTATGATTATCAAGACGGTGAGATATGGTCTATCCCCGCCGCCAAAGACCACTGCATCCTTTATGTAAGGGCTAAACTTAATCCTCCCCTCAATGTACTGGGGAGAGAATTTTCCTCCATCGTCAAGTATCATCACATCCTGCATTCGGTCAAGTAGAACTACATGACCATCCTCGTCCACAAGGCCTGCGTCACCAGTATGGTACCAGCCGTCTCTCAGCACTTGGTTAGTTCTCTCGCTGTCCTTATAGTAACCGAGGAAACGGTCTTCTTTCTTGACTATAATCTCTCCTTCGTCTGTTATCTTCACTTCTACCCCAGGGAGGGGCCGCCCCACGGTTTCTAGCTTGATATCATCGTCTGTGTGGGCGCATGTCCACAGGATCTCGCTTGCTGCATAGAGTTGTTTGGGACGGAGACCGAGAGCAGCAAAGTAGCGGGCAGCATCTATACTTATCATAGCGCCGAAGCTGATGAAATGCCTTGTTTTGGATAGCCCAAGTTTATCCTTTAGTGGATTGAATAGTAGTATATCAGCAAGGGAAAATAAGGATCTCCAGAAGATATTAGGCCTTTTTTTCGCTAAGGTATAATCAGCTCGCTTGTAGCCAACCGGGAGTAGGAAGCGGTAGGTAAGTCTTTTTAGAAAAGTGGCATCGTTTATTCTTGCTTGTATCACAGAAGACATGCTTTCCGTCTGACTTGAAAGCATTGCTGTCGTCGAGGGGCCTAACTCTCTCAGGTCTTCCTGTACGGTTTCCGGTGCCTCGGGGAAGTTCGTAGCTCGACCTGTTGCCAGTGAGGTGGCAAGAGATATTTGCTCCATGCTCCAACCGGGAGGTGTCAGGGCAACATACATGTCATCCTCATACACTGGTTGGACACGCCGGTATGACTTCTCACAGCCAAGCAAACTCGCGAAGCTGTGCATGACCAGCTTGGATGAGGCACCAGTTGTCCCTGAGGTGGGAAGAAGGACTGCTAAATCATCACCCTTACCTTGTTCAACGGTCTGTTCGAAGATGCCAGGGTGTTCCTGCTCATGCTTCCTACCCAGCTCCATTAGCTCTTCAAAGCTAATCAGGATCGGGTCTTCATAGACACCAAGTCCCTTCCGGTCCCAATAGATCACCTTCCTTACCTGAGGAAGTTCGTCCTTGATTTCAAGTAGCTTATCGACCTGTTCTTGGTCTTTGGCAAAGACAATCTCAGAATCGGAAAAATTGAGAAGATGCTTTATCTCAGCTACTGACGAATCGGTGAAGATTCCCAATGACGCTCCCTGGGCACAGTGGATAGCGAGTTCCGCCCAGAACCACTCCGGGGTGCCATCACCGATGATTGCTGCCTTGAACCCAGAACGGGCTCCTAGGCTTAACAGACCAAGGGCAAGTGCCTTCACTTTCAGGTAGACATCCGCCCAGGTGTATTCTTTCCAGACCCCGAACTTCTTGTGCCGTTGGGCAACCATTTTGTTGCCCCACTTCTGGTAGTTCCGTATCAGTAACTTGGGGAATGTATCCTCTGCCACCAACATCCCTCCGAGGTTCTATAAAGGATTTGCATTACTAAGTTGAAACGAGATAATCGCTTTGGAAGTTGACGGCCTATTTCTCTCCTAGATAGGCTCTGATCACATCGGGATCATGCTTGACCTCCTCGGGACGACCGTCGGCGATCTTATGTCCAAAATCGAGGACAACAACTCTATCTGAGATATCCATTACCACCCCCATGTCATGTTCCACGAGGATGATAGTAGTATTCTTCTCCTCGTGCACATCCAAAATGAATCTCGCCATGTCCTCTTTTTCCTCGAGGTTCATCCCAGCCATGGGCTCATCAAGCAGAAGCAGCTTTGGCTCTAGAGCCAGGGCTCGTCCTAGTTCGACTCTTTTCCGCAGTCCGTACGGGAGTGTTGCTACTACCCTTTTTCTTATCGGTGCCAGCTCTAAGAAATCGATGACCTCCTCGACAACCAGTCGCTGCTTGATCTCCTCCCTATGTGCTGGTCCAAAGTAGATGGCCCCTGATAGAAACCCGCGTTTGTTATGGAGGTGCCTCGCTGCCATCAGGTTATCCAGGACAGTCATACCGGTGAACAGCTCGATATTCTGGAAGGTTCGGGCAATGCCGAGCCGTGCGATAACATGAGCCCTTAGATGGCTGAGCGGTCGGCCCTCAAAATAGATTTCGCCCTCTTGTTGGCGATAAAACCTGTTTATGCAGTTCAGAATACAAGTCTTGCCTGATCCATTGGGCCCGATGAGAGACAGGATTTCCCCTCGTTGGAGGTCAAAGCTTACACCGTTGAGCGCTTTGAGACCTCCAAAGCTCAGATATATGTTATCCACTCGTAACAAGGATGCCTCTTTTGGGCTTCTATTCATAACATTAATCATCCTGCCCCAAGTGAAAATATCCGCCCTCCACTAGGTGTAAAATGCTGATCAGTTGTGGTATTTGGCATAAGCAACAAGACCGGTATACTGTTTTCTTATTCCCTCCTTTGTACCTGGGACCTTATCATATCCCGCTACCAAGCTGACCAAAGTCTTAGCGCTCCAACGTTGAACAGAAAACCTGTCAGATTTAAAAACCAAGTTTGTAAGAACCTTTAGCATATCTGTTGCTTACTCATCTTACATAGCAACGTTATTAGCAACGGATAGCCGGATTTGGTGTCGTTAGGGGTTTCACTGTTAATCCTCACCTCCAAATTAACTTGGCCAAAGGTACTCTCTTCTTTATCCACACGTCTGTCAGATAACAATATTATCCCTAAGTCTCCAGTCCAATTCAGTAGTCCATATAACGCGGGCTGGTCTTTTACGAGACCAACAATGACAGTCTCGCCATTTGCTCTCTGCGTCACGGACATATTGGCAAACTAGCTTAAACGATATTTATCCAGAGGCCCTTTGATGCGTATCTCATAAAGCTCTTGGCCACAATTTTGCATGCTGACCGCTCAGATGTTTATACTTTGCGAGCATTAGGATATGAAGGTGACATGTATAGGTAAATCCCATATCATGGGATTTGGTATGGGGTTTTAATGGAGCAGAAAGTGTGGTTGAATGCTGGAATAGTGATAGGGGTTACAGTAGGCTTATTTTCCGGGCATGCAAGACGGCCTCTACGCGACTGTGCACGTCGAGTTTTCTATAAGCACTTTTGACATGCGACTGTACTGTGGACAGGCTAACAAAAAGATGATTAGCAATCTGAGCGTATGTTAAGTTCTTTGCCAATAGACTAAGGATTTCAAGCTCTCGCTTACTCAAAGACTCGAGATGCACACGCGAGACGTCGGTCTCCCATCTCACATTATTCCCAGCAGCAGTCTCATATAGAAGCTTATCTACAAAGTGGCATATAGTGGGGTCATTGCTTTGAGTGCGCATTTCTTTCAGCAACACTACAACATTTTCGTCTTCATCCAGAAAAGCCCGAATATATTCCTCGGGGGAGGCCAGGTTAAGCGCTTTGGCCAAGCGCTGAAAAGCCTCAGTGTTTTTAGTCAGTTGGTGCTCGGTCGATGCTTGCAGGATATGCACACTTATCAACCAGCGGTAGAGAGCACGCTCTTGAGTGAAATACTCCAGGCGGGTTAGTAAATACAGAGCCTCTTCAAACTTGCCTTGAGCAATAAGCACCCGTGTGTATGTCAGGTATATGGGCATATGCGAAAATTCGAGTGTAATATCTGGCTTTAACTCCTTCTCTCTTGCCCAGTGAATTGCGAAGGCAAGATCCCCTTGCTTCAAACGCATGTCAACTTCTGCTGCAAGTATCTGGTCTGCTTCGAGTGTATAACCCAACTGGAAAGCATACCAGTAAGTCTCCTGTAACGTGACCAGCGCTCTGTCGATCTCGCCCTGCGCATAAAGTGTGGGAGCTATCATTAACCGTGCCATTATTACATTACTTGTGAAACCATACTTTTCACTCAGTGCCAGACCTTTCTCGAGGTACTGCCGGGCTTCATCCAGAAGATTGCTTTCATGATAAAGTACTCCCAGCATACTGAAGACTAAACGTATCACCAGAGACGGTTGACCTGTACTATCAGTCACCTGGTCGATTGCCTCTTTGCAGACTGCTTGCGCCTCCCTCAATTTTCCATGTATATTCAAGAATCTTGCCAACGTTGTCTGCTCGAGCAGCGCACTGAGTTGATTGCCCAATGCCTGCCCTTTCTTAGCGCCATCACGGTAAGTCTGAATGGCCACTGTAATATCGTTGACATGCGCTTGTGCAATGGCCATAATACCCACGATGTGGGTACGTTCCAAGATATCGTCTTCACCCATCAGTTCAAGCGCTTTGCTGGCATTTTCAATAGCCTTTGCATAGTCTTGTCGGCGTAATGCAATGAAAGCACGTAGGCCCAGTATTCGACTGTTTGCTCTTGGTGAGTGTTTCGATAGGCTTAGGTCAGAATCCATAGGATAAGCGTAGGTTTCTGACTGATCCACATTACCAGTTAGAGCCAGGATCCAGCCTTTCTCTGCACAGAGCTCCCTGCTGGCGCGTATCCGCTCCTCTGGAAATGCTTCCAACCAGAGGCTCACCGTACGCAGTCCACTATTTGCAACCGTTTTTGTTATAGCATCGGAAATCAGTGTCTCGGCACTATCTAAATCTCCAGCTGCCAACGTATGCTTAATCGCCTCATTCACAAAACCTTTCACCTTGTACCAGTGCGCAGCCTTTTGATGCAACTCTTTTTGTTGCTGCTGGTCTACAAATGAGCGTAATACCTCGGCGAAAATTGTGTGATAGCGATACCATTCCCGTTTTTGGTCAAGAGGAATGATAAATAAATTTGTCTTCTCTAACTGTTCCAGAATAGACTGGCTATCGACTCGCCCCGTAAGTGCATTGCACAGCGATGAGTTCAGGTTTTCAACGATAGATGTATGGAGTAGAAAATTAAATATTTCCTTATCCAACCATTGAATTACTTCTGATGCAAGGTAATCGATTATATGCCGTTGGCTGCCTGTGAAATTGATGATGAATTCATCAGAGTTACTGCAATCTCTTAAGGACAGTGCCACCAGTTGCAACCCAGCAATCCAACCCTCGGTTTTTGCTTCTAGCGAAGCTATCTGAGTATCCATGAGATTCAATCCCATCCGCTGGTTGAGAAATGTAGCGGCTTCCTCTGTAGTAAAACGCAACTCGTTTAAACGAATCTCGTTCAATTCCGAACGAACACGCCACTGCGACAGCGGTAATGGGGGGTCTCTGCGCGTTATGATGATCAAGTGCATCTGTGTCGGCTGGTTCTCCACCATTAACTCTATTGCTTCATGAATGGCAACATGGTTTATGACCTGATAGTCATCGAGAACAATCATGAACTCTCTACATAACGCAGCTTTATCTTCGACCTTGCCAGGGCAAGGGTTTCCAAATTCGCTTTCCCTCCCTATTGCAATGTCATTCATTAGCAGCGTTATCATGCTCTGCATGGGCGCTAAATACGGGTATTGAAGACTAAGGAGGATATCCTCCCCTATATATTGATCAACCTGCTGTAGAGCAGCTATAAAATATCTGAGAAACCGGATAGGGTTATTGTCATCCTCATCAAGAGATAACCACGCACGAGGTCGGTTCAGTCGATTGAGCCAATCAGCAATCAGCGTGGTCTTGCCGAAACCGGCAGGGGCTGAGACTAAAGTGAGCCTGCAGCCTGATTTCACACCATCATTCAGGCGATTAATGAGGCGTTCTCTCTCAACCATTGCCCGTCGTATTTGCGGGATACGGAATTTGCTCTGTAATAGTATTTCAGGCATTTTATAATACCGGGTGCAATTTCATCCTCGAAGCCATGAAAATGTAGCCCAATTCTTGGGCTTTAATCTTACCACACATCATCCATTATGACAATTCCGCAAGATGGTGAGCCTAATATAGTGGAGATAATTAGGTCAACGAAAAAAGCTGGATCATAAATGGCTATGCGACTGTTCTAGAAAACTGATGTATCTCAGAGATCCATTTCGTTAGCATACATGAAGTAGCTTAAGATATGTGTTTTACTTGGATTGACTATGAAGTGGGGTGGTTTTATAGGCAGGAGGCTCTGTGCTCGGAACAGATCGAGATCGAAACACCTTAATCAGAAGTCAAGGAGTCCCTCTTTCAAATCTACGGCGACTCTCTGATTCGTGTTTCGACTCCTTGATTAGGTCGAATCCTGAGGGGAATGACAAGATTTGACCCAACAAGACGCTACATTGTGCAACTCATACTACTTGCTTCTTCTTGTGTAAGGAGGCTCAACAAATGATGGTTCAGTTACCTCCGCGACTAACAGTACCCTAAGTTACCCTGTTATAATAACCATGAACACGCAAGAATCCATGGATTAGGGCGATGACGAGCATCTTGACAGCAGCAGCGTTACAACGCAGAGTGATATCTGTGCTTTTACCGAAGAACTAAGAGCTAGCATAGAAA
>Ga0209777_10004229_pt1 | contig 17124 bp, 13 predicted proteins | sample FrelakmetHBP12HB_FD_187147 | JGI IMG/M metagenome (GOLD analysis project Ga0209777, IMG submission 187147) | Freshwater lake sediment microbial communities from the University of Notre Dame, USA, for methane emissions studies -HBP12 HB (SPAdes)... | ecosystem: Environmental > Aquatic >...
CGTTTAATGTGACACTCAAGGGCACGGTCATAAACCCGCCGTCGGCTCGCAAGGTGTTTTCCGGCCCGGCTAGCATGGAGGTTATGACATCGCCGTTGCGGCGAACGTTCACCAGCGTTCCGCCCGCGTAAATCTTGGACGCCTCGGGGTCATCGGTAAAATAAGTGAAAGTACCCTGTGTGCCCCTCAAATCCGGGGCGCACATGGCGCTGAGCAGCACGCCGTTGAACTTTTCGGGGGGAAATGTTATCGGAACGCGAATTATTGAGCTGAATATGGAATGTTCGCCGAGAATCGCCCAGAAGGGTTTCGATTTCCGGTTCAGCCTCAATTCCGGTTTACCAATAGGTATGCGCCATTTGCCAACCTTGAGAACCTTTCGAGAGGTTCCTATGTAAGCCGATGATAATAAAGGCAAATAGCGGCGCCGGTCGGGGGTAAGAAAATCGAAAATATTGTGGGAAGCGGGATTGACCCCGGTCTGGAAGCTAGACCACGCCACCGGGCTTATGGCGGGCGTTGTCGTGGCCAGGCGCCGGAATGAGCCTTTTTCACCGAGTTTCCTGAAATTCGGCAATTCGCCCTTATCCATCATCGCCTGGCAGCGGGCCGGATCAAAACCGTCCAGCCCGATAATGACAACCTTTCCCTTGAAATCGCCCCTTTTTGCATGCCCCCTGAATATTGCCCGCCACGCCCATCTGACCGGCCATGTCACAAAAAGCAGCGCCGCAAGGAAAAATATGAGGAAAAAAATGAGAAAAGAGCTTAAAAAGGCAAAACCCGCCCCCGGCCCAATATAGGCAAACGCGGGCCTGGCCGCCAACATGACCAAAAAGCACGCCACCGCGCCTGATTTAAACAACAGGTTATCGCTTCTTTTCAATTTGTTTTTCTCGACTACTTGAGGCTATACCTATAGGATACTACCCAAGACTGGGAATCTCAAACTAAAGCGCGTGTCACAATGTTCGCCAATTGTGTTATGTCCAATTTGTCAGGCGTTTCAAATGACGACCAGAAAAACGCGTCGTCCCACGTGTGCATGCCGGTTAGGTCGGTGCGCCGGAAAATATCCTCTCCAGCCACGCTTCCTTTAAGGTCAAAGCCGTCAACCGGCGTGACTATCAGGTCGGGCGCGCGGCCGATTTCCGGGCCGGAATATATTTCATCCGCCCGATGAACGGCCTGGATGACCTTTTCGCCGTTGTATTCGAGCGCGCCGAGGCCCGCGACGATCTTTTCGATTATTTCTCCCGCAGCATCGTCAGAAACGCTCCCCCTCGGATAGCGGCCCTTTCTGTGTATGTAAATTCGACCGGGGTCCAAAGCGAATGCCTGGGTCTTGTCGCTTATGTCTCCGACTTCCTTATGGTCGTGAAATGAATAGCTCAAAAACCCATATTCTTTAAGCCATGCATTGAGATAGACTTCCTGGCGAATGCCGCAAAAGCCATGATCGCTCATCATGAAGAAATTTACTCCGGGGCCGGATTCGCCGGTCATTTTGAGGTATCGGTCGTGAATTTCGCCGACAAATTGGTCAACGGCGCGGTAATAATTCATGGCGGCGGTATGAAATTCATGGCCTTCATCCTCGATTGCCGCCCAGAGGTAATGCTGAAGCCGGTCCGTGCCGGTTATCACCACCTGGAAATAATCCCAATCCTCTTCATCCCAAAGCGCAAAGGCGGCCCTTCTTCGGCCCTCCAATGTCCGATCCAGCTCCCGAAACAGGAACTTATGATCCTTGCGCGAGCGCTGGGTATCTATATCTATTTGATAATTAAGGCGTTTTATGCGCCCGATCCACGACGGGGGCCGGACGGCCTTAACCAGGTCAATCGCCACAAAACCGCTTATCAACACCCCCGGAATATCCCTCGCAGGATAAGTCCCCGGCTGGTTGATAACGATGCTGCGCTTGCCCTTTTCGCCCAGTTTGTCCCAAAAGGTCGGTGCCTTGAGATCACGGAAAGCAGGGAAAACTATATCGTAAGTATTTGATTTTAAATCGGTAAATCCGAAAATGCCGTGGGTCCCCGGATTCGAGCCGGTCATGAACGACGGCCAGCTTACCGCGCTGATCTCCGGCAAAGTGACCGTCATTTGCCTCAGATGGCCGGCCTTGACCAGTTCCGCCATGCGCGGAGTTATTCCACTCTCGCAAAATCGCTTCAACAGCGTGCATGGCAGGCCGTCTATCCCCACCACGCATGACCGGGGTTTTTTCTTCTTGAATATGTCGAGCAGGGCCAAGGTTAATATTTTGGATTTTTGATTTTGGATTTTGGATTTGGAACCAGCAACCGAAAATCAAAAATCAATTGGAAAATCAATAGCTTACAATGACAGTGTTGCGATTCCTCTTAAGCCTACAGCCTACAGCCTACAGCCTAACTCCTAAATATACCCGAGGTCTTTGAGGCGGCTGCGGATTTTCTGCTCTTCCGAGGGTGAGTAATATAAATCCTCCAACCTGGGGATATAGCTAAGGATTTCGAGGGTTTTGAGGATCTTGCCAATGCTTTCCTCGACGCTTTCCTTGTCCGTTTCGCAAACAACCTCGGCGTCATCGGGCGGCTCGTATGGGTCGTCAACGCCCGTGAATCCTTTTATCTCGCCGCGCAGGGCCTTTTCGTACAATCCCTTGGGATCACGGTTCTTGAGAACGTCAATCGGGCACTTGCAATACACCTCGCAATATCGCCCTATCAATTTCCGGTTTTCGGCCCGAATGGCCTTGTAAGGGCTTATCGCGGCGCCGATGGCCACAACGTCGTTACGGGTCAACAGGTTGCACACGAAACCGATGCGGCGGATATTGATGTCACGGTCCTCTTTCGAAAACCCCAGCCCCTTGCTCAGGTTCTGCCGCACCACGTCGCCATCGAGCATCTCCACCTTCATCCCGCGCTCGAGCAATATCCCCTCCAACTGCTGGGATAAAGTGGTTTTTCCCGAGCCGCTGAGACCTGTAAACCATAAAGTGAATCCCTTGGTCATGTTTTTCCTCCTAAATACAAGTCGTCATGTCTCATGTGTCTTATTCAATTGGCGTCCCGATCATATCCGGCGGAACGGGGACGCCGCAATACTTCAATATTGTGGGGGCTATATCGTAAATTGAGTATCGCCCGTCGCCTTGAATTTTGCCACCGCCCGGCCGACTCCATATCAAGATGCCGTCTTCGGCATGGTTCGCATCGTCCGGGCCGGTGTCGTTTTCATGTATGTGAATCAGCCCGCCGCCTATCGTCGCGGCGCTTCGCCAGTCGAGGTTGCCAAGGTACACGATCAGGTCCGGCGGCATATTGTTCACCTCGCGGTACACGTCTTCCGGCTTGAGTGCCCTCGTGCCGATGTTTACCCCATACTCATCGGTCATCGCTTCCAGTTTACCTATCAGGTTGTCGCGGAATGCGTTATATTCGGACGGCTCGACGACCCCTTCCGGCTCCCGGCCCTTAACATTGAAAAACAACCGACTGTAATAGCCGCCCTCTCCCCATACTTTCGTCCGTGACCAGTCAATCATGCTGTTTTTCATCGGGGTGGGTTTTTCGGGGCGCGATTTCAGGGTCAACAGGCCTTCGCGCATGAGCCATTCGTTGATGCATATCGCCCCGATCATCGTCTTCGCGCCATGGTCGCTCACGACCATGACCGAAGTGTCAGGGGTCAGATCTTCCAGAAGCCTGCCTATTTCGTTGTCGAGCAGCATATAGTAATCATGGATGGTGTTTTCGTATTTGTTCCCGGGCTGGTACAGCCTGTGCTTTTTGTCCATGAAGCGCCAGAAGGCGTGGTGCATGCGATCAAGCCCTATCTCGACAATCATGGCAAAATCGAATTCGTCCTTTTTAAGGAAATGCCTGAAAGCCTTGAAGCGCCTGCTGGTCATCAAGTTAAGCTGATCGAGAAGCCAATCCTTGTCATTGGTGCGGAAATCCTTTACGTCAATTATGTAGTCGCCGTCCGCGGCGGCGTCCAGCTCGGCCTTGATCTCGTCCGGCCAGGTGTATTGGACGTTTTTATCCGGTGTGAGGAAGTCCGCCACCAGGACGCCACGTAACGGCTTGGGGGGATATGTCTGCGGGACGCCCACGATGAGCGAGCTCAGGCGATTGCGGCTGAGGTGGTTCCAGACGGTGGAGGCCTTGACGTACTTGGCGTTTGCGAAAAACAGGTCGTCATATCCCCATCCCGAGCGGTTCCGGAACCCGTAAAAGCCGAGCTGGCCCGGGTCCCGGCTCGTCATCATCGAGGTCCATGCAGGGACGGTTATCGGCGGTATCGTGGAGTGCAGTTTCCCCCAAATCCCGCGCTCCATCAGGCCCCTCAGATTGGGAAGATCGTCCCTGAAGGTTTTGAAAACCAGCTCCGGCGCAGCGCAATCCAGACCCACCACCACCATTTTCGTCATAACTTCCCGCCCTCACTCCACACAGTTAAATAAAGACAAACAATCGAGGAGGCGGTTCCACCTTCTCGATTTCAATTTAAGTTTATAAAAATGTCCTCAGATTGTCAAAGCAGACTACTGATAACCGTGTAAATATCCGGACTATTACCTTGTAGGGGCGACTGGCTGGTCGCCCCTACAGCTTTATGCTGGGCGGTAATAATTTATTATTGGAATAGCGATTTCAGGGGTTAATGGCGACGTTTATCAGGCACAGTCGGTGAAAGCCGAAATTGACCGTTTTCGCATCCGGTGTTACTTTCAATTTCAGGGGGAACTACCTGAATGACCATAGACAGCCATTATCATCTTGATCCTCGGATTCAGAAGGTTGAGGATTTGATCGCCTGCATGGATAAGCACGGGATCGAGCGGACGGCGATCATACCGACGATGGTGGACCCGTTCCACCTCGAGGGGCGCGGGAAGCAGGCTGGAGACATGATGCGGAGGGCGCTGATGAGCCGCCTGAATCCCGTCGGGCGCATCATGTATCGCACCACGGTGGATTCAAAGGGCAACTTCGTGCTGCTCATGAGGAAGTTCCGGATATACCAAAGCCCGGACAACGGAGAGATAGCCGCCGCGGTCGAGAGGTATCCGGAGCGGCTTGTGGCGTGGGTCTTCGTGAATCCGGCTTTGGAGGACGCTGTTGCGGAGGCGCAATGCTGGATGGAGCACGCAGGCGCCATCGGCGTAAAGGCGCATCCCTTCTGGCACCGCTACCCGGTAAGTCGCCTCGACGATGTGGCGGACTTGTGCCGCAAAAAGGGCTGGCCCATGCTCGTTCACCTCGGCGGAGACAGGCTTCGGGGAGACTACCGCTTCCTGCCGGAGCGCCATCCGGGGCTGAAAATCATCTATGCGCATGCCGGTTTACCTTTTTACGCCGAATTGTGGAAATATGTAAAAGGAAAACAAAACGTGTTCGTGGACCTGTCCAGCCCCTATCTGGACGGCCCACTCGTCCAAAAGGCCGTAGCCGCACTCGGGCCGGACAAATGCCTTTACGGCACCGATGGCCCCTATGGCTTTAACGATATAAACGGCCAATACGATCATTCGGTAACGCTGTCGTGGGTTTACAACCTTAAACTGAACGATGCCGCAAAGGAAAAGATACTTGGCGGCAATTTCAAGGCCATCGCCAGGCAATAGGCGGATTTTTTCATGCCCACTCTCGAGGAACATATAAGAAACCTGTGTCAATGGCCGCACCGGGGCACGACCACAGGCTACGAGCATCGCGCCGCCGATTATGCGCGCGACCACCTGAAATCGCTCGGATACGATGTGATGGAGGAATCTTTTACCGCTCCCGACGGCGCCCTGTATCGCACGTTTATTTTCACCGTCTTGTGCGAGATAGCCGCCATGGCGGTCAGCTTGTCAGGCTCCGGCGCTTCGATAGTCCTGGCCCTGTTGCCCTTTATCCTTCTTTTTGTGAAATTTTACATGATGTGGCCGATAGACAATTATCTTTTCCCGGCGGGAAAAAGCCGCAACGTCATTGGAAAGCAGCCCAACCCGGAGGCGAGGAGGAAGGTGATTCTTTCGGCCCATCTGGACACACAGCTTGGCGGGTTCCTGTTCGGGCCGCGGTGGGTCGGTTTCCAGGGTTTTTTCACGAACCTCACGGCGGTCTGTTCGTTGCTCACGCTGGCGCTTGTTGTTATAAGGGTTGTGGGCGCCGGGGGTCGGTGGTACACGACCGTTCAGGTGTTGGCGCTGATGCCCCTGTTGCCCATTTTGTACCTTTTCCTCAAGGCGGAATGGACGGGGACGTATGTTCAGGGCGCATCGGATGACGCGAGCGGGATGGGGGTCATACTATCCCTTGCGGAGGAGCTTGCCGTCCTGCCGCCCAAGAATCTCGAGGTGTGGGTGCTTGCCACCGGCGCAGAGGAGACGGGGCTGTGCGGCATGATGCACTTTCTGAAACGCGGCGCCGGTAAAAACCTTCAAAAAGGTAGCTCATGCTTTATAAACCACGACAATCTAGGCGGAGGATCGCTCAGGTATCTTACGGGCGAGGTGCTGCGCTCCCTGAAATACCGCGGCGATCTCGTGAAAATCGCAGAGCGGGTCGCGGCGGAAAATGAGAACGCGAAAGCCACTCCGGGCTTCTGGAGCATGCCGACGGACGCGCTGGCCGTCACCGTAAGGGGCCTGCCCGCCGTTACTCTACTGGCCTACGACGATAACGGGCGCACTCCTCATTACCACCACCCCACTGACACGATCGAGAACCTCGATTTCTCGGTGGCCGAATCGGCGAAGCGGTTTTCCCTGGAGATCATCAGGCGGCTGGACGGCGCGGGGGAGGAGACTGCCGGGCCGTGATCCCCTACCTGGACGAGCTTCTGCTCGAGCGGAAGGACCAGGTGCAGGAATGGTTCAACGGCCACCTCAAGCGCGTCCGAATGCCCGTTTACACGTCGGTTGACCTGCGCAACGCTTGGTACAAAATATCACCGATAGATACCAACCTTTACCCCTCCGGCTTCAACAACCTTTGCAATTCGAGCGACAATGACTGCGTCATAAGCTTCAGGCGCCACTTGAGGGCGGCTTACGGCGAAGTGGCGCGCATTCTCATCATCGCCGAGGTACACACCCGTAACCCATATTACATCGAAAACCTGAAAAGCATTATCAAAACGCTGGAAAAGGACGGCTATGAGGCGAGAGCGGGCCTCATGTCCGCCGACCTCTGGAGAGACGCGATCGAGCTAAACGGATTGACCGGCAAATTGACATTGGGCCGCATATTCAGGGAGGGCGACAGGCTCAGGACCGCGGATTTCGTCCCCGAAATAATCATCAGCAACAACGATTTTTCGGAGGGCACTCCGGACATGATAAAGGGCGTCTCCCAACCGATTGATCCGCCGCCCGAGCTGGGCTGGACGATCCGCAGAAAGCATCGCCACTTCGAGATATTGCACCGTCTGACACGCGAGTTGGCGGAGATTCTGCAATTGACCGCATGGTCCATTTTTCCGATCACGAGAGTGGTTCAGGATGTGGACTTCCCCACAATGCAGGGCCTCGACAGGATCGCAGACACCATCTCAAAAGTGTTGGGCGAAATCGGCGCAAACCACTTGGAATACGACGTCAGCGACAAGCCGTTTGTTTTCATCAAGAGCAATTACGGCACCTACGGGCATGCAATAATGACGGCATCCTCCGCCGGGGAATTCCTTGAAAAAATAAATAAAAAAGAAAAAAGGAACATGCAGAGAAGCAAGGGCGGTATGGTGGTGCGCTCTGTGATAGTTCAGGAGGGCGTCCCGACCGCCGACCTTTCCGGCGGATGCCCCGCCGAGCCGGTCATCTATCTCATCGGCGGGGAGCCGGTCGGGGGCTTTTATCGGATCAATTGCCGAAAAACGATCCGAGGAAATCTGAACTCGCCCGGTATGACGTTCTCAAAAATATGCTTTCACAAAACAGAAAACCGCAGACCCGCCGAGATAGAAACCGCCACATATACAGACGCGGCGCTGATTCGTGTCATGGGCGTAATGGCGCGAGTCGCCGCCATCGCGGCGGCATACGAGCGAGAAGGCATGCCCTGATCTTGGGCGTAATTGCAAGGCTTTTGCGAATAATACCTCAAGAATTGACCCGCATATTATTCCACAATCATTGAAGCTGGCGCGAGAATAACGCCTTGCCCTTTGAGGCGCGGGATTTGCGCGCGGAGCACGCGGCAGGTCGCCTCGTGCGGATGGCCGATGCCCAGGGCGCGGCCCCTCGATCGGGCGATATGCAACAGCGATTCCAACTGCCTGCCCACGTATTCCTCCGAGTCCACGTGATCGAGAAATAAATCGCTCGAATAGGACTTTATGCCGAGGCGGCGGGCTATCGTGTAGCCGAGGCTGTCCGGCGCCGTTCGGGAATCCACAAAAAACAGCCCCCTCTCGCGCAAGACATCGAGCACAGTCGTCATGCGCCTTTCATCGGCGGTGAACCGGCTTCCCATGTGGTTGTTGACCCCGATGGCGCCCGGCACGGAGTTGATGTCTCTCACGAGCGTTTCACGAATTAGATCGTCATTCATCGTTTCGAGCAGCGCGTCCGGGCCGGGGTTCCACCTCTGCGCATCGAGGGGCTCCATTGGGAGGTGCAGCATGACCTCGCGCTGGCTTTCTCTGATGCGTCGCGCGGCCTCCGCGGTATGAGGAAGGCCCGGCAAGACCGAAAACGTAAGCGCGCCGTCAATGGCCAACAGATCGTCCAGCATCTTAAGGTCATAGCCGATGTCATCTATGATGATTGCGATTCGTGGGAGATTCGAGGGGGTTTCGGGGATGGTGACCGGATTCGGCTTTCTTGGATGAGTCTGCGGTTTCGTCGAGATTTGATGGATTGAATTGCGCCGCTGAAATATGTTTCCGGCAATCCCTAAAAATGCGGCGGTGATGCAAATCCCCAGGAAGACGAGAAATAAGCGCCGCCGGTATGAGGAGGTGCGGCGGCGGCGGCCCGACTTATCGGGACTTCTATTCCCGCCCTTTTTTCGTATGACTACTTTCATTAAAAGCGTATCTCGTATCTCGTATCTCTCAGCAAAAGGGTACCCCACCTTCACTGAAGGTGGGGTACCCTTTATTTCTTATAAGATACGCTTCACGCTTCACGAACTATCGGCTACCTGTTGCGCGTCTTTGCTGCAAACCCTGGAATACTGCCCATGTCTTGAGGAGGTCCAATGCGCGCTGTAACTGGACATCCTGCCCTTCTTGTGGCGGCGTGGCAGGCCCCTCCTCTTCAGGCTCCTGATTTCCCCCGGGCGCCGTCTGAGGAGTTGCGCCGGGAGCGGTGTTCGGGTTCTCGAAATGATGAGGCAGATCGGACTCCCTGACTATCCGAGGTGTCGGCTGGTTGGGATTGGGGTTTTGAGCGGGAGGAGGAGGCTGTTCAACGACTATATCCGGCTCGATGCCGGTAGCCTGAATGGACCTTCCGCTGGGGGTGTAGTATAGGGCCGTAGTTAGGCGCAGGCCGGAGCCGTCCTTTAACTCGAGGATGGTCTGGACGCTGCCCTTTCCGAATGTCTTGGTGCCGAGGATAACAGCCCTGCCATGATCCTGAAGCGCCCCTGCAACGATCTCGCTTGCGGAAGCCGTGCCGCCGTTTACAAGGACAATTATCGGATAATCGGGATGGGTTCCGGCCGCCTGGGCGGTGAATTCCTTGTTATCGCGGGTCTGTCCGGGGCGGCCCCGGATGCTCACTATGACCCCGCTGGAGATAAAGAGGTCGGCCACGTCTATCGCCTGTTTGAGAGGCCCGCCGGGATTGTTCCGCAAGTCGAGGATGAGTCCCTTGATGCCGGGGTTCTTCTCCAGCTTTTTCAGGGCGGCGTCAAGCTCGTCGGTCGTGCCGTCCTGGAACGCCGCTACGTGAATGTATCCGTAGGCGTTATCCAGAACTTCCACCTTGCTGAGACTTTTCATTTTTATAATCTCTCTGGTCAGCGTGAACTCTTTTGGCGCGGGCCAGATCTCGCGTTTCACGAGCAGCTTGACGTTGGTCCTCGGGTCGCCACGCATCAGATTGGCGGCCTCCTGGGTGTTCAGCGCGGTGGTGTCTCTTCCGTCTATTTTAAGGATAAGGTCTTTGGCCTGAAGGCCAGCCCTGGAGGCGGGCGTATCATCGAAGACGCCCTCGATTCGTATGGGGCCGTTGGGTACCTTGCCTATCTGCATTCCCAGCCCGCCGTACTTGCCGCTTATCTGGAGTCGCATGTCCTCCATCATCTGCGGCGTCATGAACGAGGAGTGGCTGTCGAGGCTTACGAGCATGCCGTTTATGGCGTTATAAACCAGTTGTTTCGGGTCCACATCCTTGACGTACAGCTGCTGAACCTTTGCAAGGACTTCTGTGAATAGCTCGATAGCGGGATAACTGGTTTCGGAACCCGCCTGGGTGGCGCGTATGGCGCCCAATACCAGCAAGGCTATCAGCAGCACTCCGAGCAGCGCCTGGGTGATGATGGACTTTTGATACCGTTGCATATATTTCCTCCTGAGGATAAGCGGCCTCATAGCCGCCAATTTATTCATCAGTTCCTGCTAACATCCGACTCGAACCCAGCCCAGCGGGTTCATCGCATTCGATTCGTGCCGCACCTCGAAATAAACCTGCGGCCCCTCCAGCGAGCCAGTGTCTCCCACCCGCGCTATGACCTCTCCGCGCTTTACTGTTTGGCCAGCGCTTTTAAGCAGGGTCGAGGCGTGAGCATATAGAGTATAATAGTGATCTCCGTGATTTACGATCAATATCTTGCCATACCCGCTGAACCAGCCTGCATAAACCACTTCGCCATCCCATACGGCGCGCACCGGCGCTCCCTCCGGGGCTGCTATGGCGATCCCTTTTGAGTATGTCTGTGTGCCGAATCGCGGATTTCGCTGGATACCGAAGGATTGAACGACAGGCCCCACCGAAGGGGCGCACATGCGGCCGCGTTGCTCGCCAAATCCACCGAACGCCGGCTCGGGCGCGGGAATGCTCGGCGCCTGGGGGATCGGTTGGCGCGGTGGCGCCATCCTATTAGGCGGCAGCGCAGCTTGACTAACAACTGGCGGCGCCGCTTGGCTGGCAAGCGGTGGCACAGTCCCGACTTGTCGGGACTCTTCGCCATGTTGCCTTGATTCAGGCGTCGCCAGCCGGGCGGCCTGAATGGCTGCCTGGCGTCTTGCCTCCTCGGCCTTTCGCTCTTCCTCCTCTTTTCGCTCGTTCCGCGCTATGACCCCGCCCACCCTTCGGCCCGCGGCCTCAAGCTCCGTGATCACCCGAAGGTGCGTATCCTTGTCTTCACGGGCGGCGCGCAACAAATCCGCCTTTCCCGCCCGCTCCTTTTCCAATTCCCTCCGGGTATTCTCGACGTCCCTTTGCAGCGCCATAAGATGACTCCTGTCAATCTCCAGCCTCTTTTGGACATCACGAAGCACCTTGAGGTTGCCGCGATATTCCTCGATCAGCCCCGCGTCCGCCTTCGCCAGCGCCCGAAAAAACACCTCGCGACGACTCAGATCGGAAAAACTCTCCGCGTTCAGCGCCAACTCCACGAAGCTCGATGGGCCGTCAATATACATCGCCCTGAAACGCCGCCCCAGCTTGCGCCGCTCATCCCTGATAACCTCCCCAAGCCGCGCCTCTTCCCTCACGTTGCCCTCCATAAGGGACTCCACCTCCGCGATGCGGCTCCTCAGCTCATTGTCCTTGCGTTTCTCGAGGTTGACAAGGTTATCCAGCGATTGAAATTCCGAGAAAATACTGCGCTCGATCAAGCGCGACTTTTCAAGCCTGTCCCGCTCCGCATGAATCTCCTTGTCTATCTGCTCGATCCTCCCGCGCGCCCCCTCAGAATCCTGTGCGACAATCGCCCTGTCGCCGAAGATTAAAAGGACAATAATACCGACTACTAACAGTGGGGATTTCAAATATTGCAATCTATGTATCATTTTTTTAGTAAGATACCGCATCTATAGGGAATTCTCAATCGGCTGAATCAACCTCGATTCCCGCTAAAGGGATATCGCGCCTTGACCGCAATCCCGATTTCGGTATGAGGACAATATGGGGGGTTGATAAGTATAATTTATGGTTCATTTGTAAGCCCATCTTGGCCTCGTCCCGACAACTTGGGACTCCGGTCAAGAGGGGTACCCGCTGTTACTTACAATTTTTTCCAATTCAGAGTGAATGACTTCCATGGCGCGGACGTCATCGAGGTTGTAAGTAATTATTTCTTTCAGGAGGCGATCATCGCCGGTTTCAAGCCAATTCCGGTACCACTCTTCCGCTTTTCTGCCGCTGGGGTCGGGGGTGTGCCAGTCGAATCCGAAGATTGGGGCGACGCTCTTAAGGCCGTAACTCTTGGTAGGGAGCGCAAAGTGGTTTTTTGTGAGCGCGCAATGATCCTGTAGATTATCGCTGATGAGTTTCCAGCCTTCGCGGTTTCCGCCGTAGTCGTCCCATAGCTTATGGACGAATTTTCTTTCGTAATTTGTCCACGAATAAATCACGGCTTCCCGATCTTGGGAAATATATTCGAGAAATTCTCGCCATGCGACGCCCTCATCCGCGGGGTCGTGGGCCATGAAGGATCGCTCCTCGCGGCTTTCGCAGTCCCTCCTTATGACGCCGTGCAGGCAAGTGAGAGTTCCGAAGGTTTCGATGTCGTAGAAGTAGATGACGCCCATCGGCAATTGGATCGGCGCCTTCTGGTAGCATTGGTTGAAAAAAAGCGCCCGCGCGTGGAGAACGATATCGAGCGCCTTGCGGGGGTTCCAGCCGAGGGCCGCGGTGAGAGCGTCGGGGTCGGTCCCGGCCAGCTGCTCGAGGGCGTATATCCCGATGCTCACAAGCTTGCGGGTCTCCCTTGTGTTTACGCCTCTGACCCTGCTTACGCTTTCGCAGGGCGATTTCTCGTCCTGCCTCTCCGCCCGGTCGGCGTCGCGCAACTCCATAATGACATGTTATCATTATCTTAGTTAACGCGCATCAACCAGATAAATCCCGATATATCGGGACAGTGCCTCAGTTCTCCTTGACAAAGATGCCGGAAAAGGGCATATTTAAGGCAGTAAATGGCGCAAGATTGCTCGAAGAGCATTAAAGGGAAGAAGGTAAAACAGGTCGTATGACAACCAACAGAAAAGAGCCTGCTGCACGCAATCGCGGCGCTCGAAAGGGGGAGGATCAAATGGCGCGTAAGGCGAAAGCGGAGGGGATGTTGGAAGAGGTGCGCCGATTGCTTGCCACTCCATCGCTGCAAAAGGAAGGCGTGACCGTCGAGGATTGGGACAAAGCGCTGCTGGTGGGGAGGGATAACCTCCGCATAATCATATTCGACGCCGATGTAACCGATCCCGATGGCGTGGAAAAGCTTGTTGAGCGGGCCGGCTTGATAGGTATCGGCTTCCTTGCCATCACCGAGGCCCCTGAGCGGATCGCGTCATCTTACGATGCGGACAGTCGTTTTATGGGGATACTGTGCAGGCCGGTAGGCCCGAAATGCCTGGGCATCGCGCTTCGCAACATATTCCGCTCCCTTGCGCTTGAAAAGGGCCAGATCGAGGCGCAGCAGGACCTCAAAGAGTCTCTCGAGGAACTGAAGGAGCTTCACCAGATAGGCATCGCGCTGAGCGCCGAGCGCAATATAGACAAGCTGCTCGGCCTGATCGTCGAGCGCGCAAGATACATCACCCGCTCGGATGCCGGTAGCCTTTACATCATCGAGGAGGGAGAGGGAAACCAGCCGCGCTGGATGCGCTTCAAGATCGCCCAAAACGACTCCCTCAACATAAGCTTCAGCGAATTCACACTCCCAATAGACAAGAAGAGCATTTCGGGCTTCGTCGCGGCGACCGGCGAGACTCTGAACATAAACGACGCATACCTCATCTCGCCTGACACGGAATATAAACACAATAAGAGCTTTGACGAGCGAAACGGGTACAGATCGAAAAGCATGCTGACCGTGCCCATGAAAAACCGCACCGGCGAGATCATCGGGGTGCTTCAGCTCATGAATCGCAAGAGGCGGCGCGACGCGAGATTGGTACCGGCCGAGCGCGTCGAGGAGGAGGTCATCTCATACTCCCCGACGGCCGTCAATCTGGTTGAGAGCCTCGCCAGCCAGGCCGCCGTATCGCTCGAAAACGCGCTACTCTACGACGAAATCCAGACTTTGTTCGACAGCTTCGTCCGCGCCAGCGTAACCGCCATCGAAAGCCGAGACCCCACCACACACGGCCATTCCAACCGCGTCGCCATCCTGACCGTCGGGCTGGCCGAGGCCGTTGACCGCTCCGACGAGCCGCAGTGGCGAAATGTGAAATTTTCCAGCGAAGACCTCAGGGAAATCGAGTATGCGGGCCTGCTTCACGACTTTGGCAAGATAGGCGTGCGGGAAGAAGTGCTTGTTAAAGCCAAAAAGCTATATTCATGGGATTGGGAGCTTGTCAAGGCGCGCTTCGATTTCATAAAGCGCACCCTCGAAAAGGAACACCTCCAGCGCAAGCTGGACTTCATCCTGAAATACGGCCATGAAAAAGCGCTCAAGGAATTTGAAAAGATTGACAGGCTGTTCACAGCCGAGGCGGAAAGCCTCAAGGAAGACATAGGGATCATCGAGGCGTCTAACCTGCCCACCGTCCTGCCCGTCGGCGGCTTCGAAAGATTGAAGGATATATCACAAAAACTTTTTACCTCCATTGACGGGTCGAAAACGCCGTATCTCACCGATAAGGAGGTCTACAACCTCTCCCTCCCGAAGGGCAGCCTGAACGAAAGCGAAAGACTGGAGATCGAAAGCCACGTCACCCACACGTTCCAGTATCTCCAGAAGATACCCTGGGGCAAGACTTTTAAGGACGTCCCCACCATCGCCTTCGCCCATCACGAAAAACTGAACGGCAAGGGCTACCCGAGACGCCTCGCCGCCCACGAAATACCACTCCAATCACGCATGATGACCATATCGGACATCTTCGACGCTCTCACCGCAAGCGACCGGCCATATAAAAAAGCCGTCCCCACACAGCGCGCATTGGACATCCTCAACATGGAAGTCAAGGAAGGAATGCTCGACAACAACCTGTACCGCCTCTTCCTGGACGCAAAAATCTACGAAAAAACCGCGCAAAAAACCACTCCATGAGAAGGCTTTAGCCCATATCCCTCACCAACTGCAAGGGCAAACCTGTGTCTGTTCTAAGGGCGGACACGTTGGTCCGTCCCTATGGATTCGATGATACACCGTGTAACAAGTGATATATGGCGAGAAATACAGGTTAGGTTTTAGGGCCTAAGGCCTACCGCCTACTGCCTATATCCTCCACTCAATATCGCCAGGTGAGTCGAGTGTTCCCGATCTGAATGGAAGTATAATCTTTCAATTGAGAGCTTTGTGTGGCGTGGCCGTCAATAATGATGGGTTTTTCCTTATCGAGGCTTGAGATGATGGCGGCGTCGAAGAGGAATTCGAGCTGCGCGTGGAGCGTGTCTATCAGCGGATCGTTGATAGTTATGTCTGTCGCCGATGCGTTGCGGCCGATGAGGATTTCGCTTTGGGTGAGCAGATACTCCTGCTTGCCGAGCTTGAACGTGACGCTTTTAACGCTCTCGCCCTCCTCCCTGACCTTGGTGGTGAGGGAGATGGCGCCGCCGAGGGTTACGTTGTCGCCGTCGTTGAGGATGATGGTTCCCTGCACCGGCTCTCCATTGCGGGTGCAGCCGTTGGAGCTCATGAGGTCCACGAACTTGGCCGCGCCGTATTCCAGTTGCAGCACGGCATGCTTGCGGCTTATGTGGTGGTCCGGAAGGTATATGTCGCAGACCTGGTCGCGCCCTATCAATAGTTCCGTTGTCTGCAGAATCTTGACTTCACGATCAACGTCCAGGAAACTCAGAACCCCCTTCTCATAGGCCTTCCGCTCCCCCGAACCATGAATTATCGTCTTGCTTGTGTCCACATCTCCCACGGCATTAGAATTATACCACCTGCGCTCATAACCGCCAAGCAGACATGAGTTAAGAAAGTGATGAGTGATGAGTAAAGGAGCAGTATGCTTTACTCTTCTTCATTCATCACTTATCACTCATTACTCGGCATTTTCCTTGATTTTATCCACGAATTGTTTCAGCAGGTCCAGGTATTCCCTGCCGTTGTAATAGAAGATGGTGTTATGATCGCCTTCGGGGAATATTTTCAGGGCGGTGGTTTCCGGGTTGGCCCACGAGTAAAGCTGGAGGGCGTTTTCGCTGGGCACGATGCCGTCATGCTCGGTGTGCAGGATGAGCATGGGCCTGCGGACGCGCTTGATCTTCTTTTGGTGATCGAGATTACCCATCAGGCTCAGTTTGAGCGCTTCCGCGTCTATCCCGATCTGCCTGATCATCGCTCCCATGCGGTCTATCCAGAGATGGAAACCCGCGATCCCGCTCTCGATGACAAGGCCGAGGTATTCGTCACCGTGTGCGGAGGCGAGTTCTATCGCAGGGATTGATCCCATCGAGCGGCCGAGGAGCAGGATGCGGTTCGCCGGGATGCCCACCACGCCCGTAAAATAATTCCATGCCGCATGCGCGTCCTCAAGAATGGCGCTGAGACACGGCTCCCCCTCGCTCAGCCCGTAGCCGCGATAATCCACCACGCATAAATTAAGACCGATCTTATGCATTGCATCGAGAAATTCGTTAATGTAGTCGGTTATCACTTCGCCGTTGCCGTGAAACATCAACACAACAGGAGAATCCGGCAACGGTCGGTACAGATACGCCGAAATCTTTTCACCCTTGCCCGACGGGAAAATATGAACCGATCCGCCGGGAAGGTCCGGTATCTCGGCCCGCGAAACGGAGCGCGGATAAAAAAGAAACTGACTTATAAGCGGATTATCCATTTCTTCCGGGTTAGCCATACAAAAGCCTTTCTTATTTTTTAGCAATGTCCCGTTTTCTTGAGTTTCAAATTTTCTTATTTTTCTAAGAGTGATTTTTCTTTTGGATTGCGTAAGCCATGCTTGCGCCTTTATTCACATGGGTACCCACGTGAGGTTTTGCCGAAGCATGGCTTCGACGAGCAAAGGCTGGAGCATGGCTCCAGCACTCCAAGGTCATCTTCTCATTTC
>Ga0209777_10004230_pt1 | contig 17123 bp, 16 predicted proteins | sample FrelakmetHBP12HB_FD_187147 | JGI IMG/M metagenome (GOLD analysis project Ga0209777, IMG submission 187147) | Freshwater lake sediment microbial communities from the University of Notre Dame, USA, for methane emissions studies -HBP12 HB (SPAdes)... | ecosystem: Environmental > Aquatic >...
ACTTCTTTTTTATTGCGACAAATTCCGGAACCTAATCCTCCAAGCGCGTAAGCAATTCTTATGATTACCGGGTATCCAACTTTTTCTGCGTACTCAACTGCGTCACCTATGGAAGTAACTGCTTTGCTTTGAGGAAATTTTATATTGATCTCTGTAAGCTTCTCGCAAAATTTTTGTCTGTCCTCTGTATTTTCTATTGCGCTAATTTGTGTACCAAGAACTTGAATATTGTATTTCTTTAGAATTCCTTCGCGATGAAGCGCAAGCCCGCAATTGAGCGCTGTCTGTCCGCCGAATCCAAGAATAATTCCGTCAGGCTTTTCTTTTACTATAACTTTTTCAACATAGTGTGTGTTGATAGGAAGCAGATAAACTTTGTCGGCGAGATAATCTGATGTTTGAATTGTTGCAATATTTGGATTGATGAGAATTGTGTAAAGCCCTTCTTCTTTAAGAGCTTTGATTGCTTGAGAACCTGAATAATCAAATTCTCCCGCCTCGCCGATTTTAAGAGCAGAACTTCCGATAATCAAGATTTTTTTAATTTTATGCTTCACTTCACATCCTTTAAGAATTCATCAAAGATAAAAGAAGTATCAACCGGACCAGGCGCTGCTTCCGGATGAAATTGAACGCTTCTGAATGGAAGTTTTTCGTGCCGCATTCCTTCATTAGAATAATCATTTAGATTTTCAAACCATGGCTGCCAGCCGCGAGGTAATGATTTTGTGCTGACTGCAAAACTATGGTTTTGAGAAGTTACATAACATTTGTTAGAATTTGATTCTTTAACAGGCTGGTTTTGGCTTCTGTGACCGTATTTGAGTTTGTATGTTTTAGCACCTGCCGCAAGAGAAAGTATTTGATGTCCCAGGCAAATTCCCAGAGTTGGAACTTGTTTCTGTAAAATTTTTTTTGTTGTCTCAACGAGTCGTTTATAAACGACAGGATTACCCGGACCATTTGAAATTACAACGCCGTCATAATCTTCTTTATCAATATCATAATCGTATGGAACACGGAGAACAGTTACATTACGCTGTAACAAATTTGAGAGAATACTTTTCTTACAGCCGCAGTCAATCAGCAAAATTCTTTTTTTACCGGTTCCATGTTTTTCTATTTGTCTTACAGTTACTTTTGAAATAAGATCTTCTATATCGGGATCGTAATACGCAATTTTCTTTTTGCCTGTTTCGATTTTGCCTAACATAGTTCCGCGTTCGCGTAAAATTTTTGTCAAACGTCTTGTGTCTATACCTAAAAGTCCCGGCACTTCAAATCTTTTTAACCAATCGTCCAAACTTTCAACAGCATTCCAATGACTGTAGGATTCCGATTCTTCCGAAACAATTAGCGCTTGAACTTGAATGCGGCTGGATTCGAAATATTCAGGTATCGCATCAGCATCTTTCATCGGCGGAATCCCGTAATTACCAATGAGCGGATATGTCATCACGAGAATCTGACCTTTGTAGGATGGGTCAGTCAAAGTTTCGGGATAGCCGACCATTCCTGTATTGAAAACGACTTCACCAGCTATAGATTTATGGAAACCGAAAAGTTTTCCCTCGAAAATATTTCCGTCTTCCAATATCAGTTTTGCTTTCTGATTGGATGAAGTTTTTTTGTTCAACTATTCAGACTCCCGAAATTTTTGATAGCGAAAAGGAAGGTACTCTTCAAAAATGATTGCACGAAAGTATATAATTTCTCTCAGCGCTCAAAATTATTCCGATTATTTACTTACCCGGCCGGATTTCGGTTTTCAATAATTTGCATTGAATATCAAACGTATTCACTCTAAATTAAATTCAAAATTTTGAGGATATTCCTTGAAAATTTTTACAGTTATTCACTCACAATTATTGCACATTAAAATATCGCCAATTTTTTATTCCATCGTATTCCTTTTTATTTTTTCATTTTACAAATCCGATTTATATGCGCAGGAGAAAGGAATACTGCGCGGATTTGTCGCCGATTCACTAAGCGGCGAAGCGCTGCCTTATGCAAATGTTTACATCAAGGAATTAAACCGCGGAGCCAATACAGATTCACGCGGATTTTTTGTGATGGCGTCACTTCCATGTTCAAGGTTAACGGTTGTTGTTTCTTATGTCGGATACAAATCCAGACAATTCTTTGTAAACATTGAACCTTACGTTGTAACAAATCTGCGTGTTGAACTTGTTGCAATGAACATCCAGATGAAAACAATTGAAAGTACCGGTGAAAGAGTCGCAAAGGAAAATGCAACTGATCTAAGCTTGCAGAGAATTGCAATTAGAGACCTTGAAAATTTACCGAAAGGAGTTGAGTTAGATATTTTCCGCTCAATACAAAGCATGCCCGGCGTTCAAACCGGCGGTGATGTATCTGCGCGATTCTACGTACGAGGCAGCCCAAGCAACGAAAACTTAGTCCTTCTTGATAACACAACGATTTATAATCCATATCATGCTTTGGGAATTTTCAGCGCTCTCGATCCCGACATGATAAGCTCAATGGAATTTTACAAAGGAGGATTTCCGTCTGAATATACAAACCGTCTATCATCCGTTTTGAAAGTTGTAACCAAAGACGGTAACAAAAATACTTTTGGCGGTAAAGCTGGTATTAGTTTATTAACGGCTAAACTATTTTTAGAAGGACCGATTCCTTCCGGTTCTTTTATAATCAGCGGAAGGAAAAATTATTCCGATGTTGTATTAAAAAAATTCAGAAACAACAATTCTATTCCGGCAGATTTTTTCGACCTCTTTGCAAAAGCAAACTATTCTAATAATGAATTTATGCAGGATGCTAAATTCTCTTTGAGCACTTTTATAAGCGGCGATCAAATTATGAACAATAATCCGCGCATAGAAGATTTTAAATGGAATAACAATACCCTTGCTTTTAATTATTTCCAGGTATCAGATTCTCCTCTTTTTTATCAGCTCGATCTTTCATTGAGCACATTTACAGGTGAAAGGATTCCTAATCTGAGCGGTGGTAAAGGAATGAAAAATGAATTATCCGATTTTACAATGCGTGTGGATTTCAATTACGTGTATGACAGCAAAGATGAATTAGCTGGCGGATTTAAAATATCTGAAGTTCACACCAATTTAGTTTTAGAAAATTTTAGAGGACAAGCTACAAGTACATATACACGCGGTGTTAACATTAGCGCTTATGTTAAATACAAAGTTTTAAGAAGTGCGTTTTTCGGAGCCGATCTTGGTGCAAGAGCGCATGCAACACGTTTTGCGGGCGGAGGTTCTTCTGTTTTTCTTGAACCAAGAACAAGTTTTACTTTAAGATTTATTCCTGAAGTTGCATTAAAAGGTTCGTGGGGAATTTTCATGCAGGATCTTGTTACTGTTTCGGATGAAAATGAAGTGGTAACTATTTTTGAACCATGGATTATTACGCCGCTCTACTTAAAACCATCAAGCGCCATTCATTATATATCCGGTTTAGAAATTACTCCTACGCCGGAGCTCTCTTTTAATATTGAGGGCTACTACAAGATTATGCACAATCTGGCAATCGTCAACGATCAAAAATATTTTGATACGGATCCAGATCTTATTCCCGGTTCAGGGAGTTCTTATGGTGTAGAGTTTCAAACCAAATATTTATTTCGGCCATTTAGTTTTACAGGTTCATATTCCTGGATGAGAGCTTTCAAAGAAGTTAGGGGTAAAACTTATGCGCCGCGTTACGATTCCCGGAATAATATAAATCTTACTTTAGAAACAGATTTTGGAGATGGTTGGACTGCAAGCGCAGTATGGACTTACTCTTCCGGTCTTCCGTTTACACAGATTGCCGGTTACTATGATCGTCTGACGATTGATCAATTAAGCGACAGCAAATTTTTACTTGATGCTTACTATCCGTTTGTGCTTTTAGGCGACATGAACACAGGTCAGTTACCGGATTATCACCGCCTTGATTTGAGCTTGTCTAAGAAAATTCAAATCAACAGATTGAAGATGTACATTGACTTAAGTGTGTTGAATGTTTACAACAGAAACAATTTATTTTATTTCAGAAGAGATACAGGGGAGAGAGTAAATATGCTGCCGTTTTTGCCATCGGTAAATTTTAAGGTGGAATTATGAAAAAACTGATTTTCTTTTTGTTTATTGCAATTAATGTAATATTAATCATTTCATGCAACGACAATGTAGATCCCAAAACAGATTTTAAGGAAGTTTATGCATTGAACTGTGTAATAAGAGGCGATACGTCATTTCAAGTTGCTACAATTACCCGTTCATATAATGTGAGCGGGTTCGATCCCTCAACGAATACAGATGATCCGTTCATCAAAGGTGCAAAGATAAAACTAAATTATGAAAGCACTGGTAAAACTTATTTTTTTAGGGATACATCTATGGTAAGAACAAACGATCCCAGATACAGTACGCCGTTGAATTATTATTACATAAATAATTTTCAGCCGGAAACTGAAAGCCCAATCAGCATTGAAGCAACTTTACCCAATGGAAAAGTTTTGACTGCTAAATCAATAACCTTTTATGTTTCTCCTTATATGATTGAAGATAATTTTTATTCTATTCCGCTCGCGGTATTTGGAAATTATTTAGTCTTCAATTGGAGTAATCTGGTCTCTACTAAAGATGAGCAAGTTTATTATGTCCCCGAGTTAATTATCGAGTATGCACAAATCCGCAATGGAACTCCGGTCGAACTTCAAAAAAAAGTACCGCTTTTTTATGTGTCAGGTGGTAATGGAGAGTTCCCGCTATATCCTCCCATTCAAACTGATATTTCTTATGTGAACTTTGATACCTTGACTATCCGCAGAGCATTATTAGAAATTTCCGCGGGCGATGCGAACAAAAATAACTATATAATTCATAAGGCAGTGTTCCGCCTGCTTGTCGTTGATAAAGATTTAGCTGTTTATTATGCCGCACAAAAAACTTTCCTCGATGAATTTTCTGTAAGAGTTACTCAACCCGAGTTTACAAATATTAATGGCGGGTTAGGAATTTTCGGAACGCTAACCTCCACACAGATTGACGTGCCAATTAAAGAAAATTATATTAAATCATTTGGCTACCAGCCATTTTAAAAAATCATATTGAGCTGAGAGTACAAATTCTCTCAACGCATCCATGTCGTCAGTTTCAAATTCATTTCTACAATCTTAGAAGTAAAAATATTTATTTCGAGTCTTCATATAAAAGACACGATTTGTTATCTTAAACTACACTTAAGAAAAAAACAATGAGTCGTCAGAACATTTACTTAAACTTTATTATTGTCTTACTCTTCATTTTAGCTGCTTGTGCATCAGCCCCGCGCTTTACTTCACGTGATTATCGCTCTGAAAGAAGATCAGCCAAGGTGGAAAATCTCAACCGCTATAAAAATGCAGAAGTGCTTGAATCGGTTGTTGGAGTTGCTTCTTACTATGCTGATGAATATAATGGACGAATCACCTACAACGGAGAAATTTATGATATGTACGGCTTGAGCGCCGCACATCCAAAATATCAAATGGGAACAGTAGTTCGCGTTACAAATCTATCTAATGATAAGAGCGTTTTCATTCGCATCAATGACAGAATGCCATCTCGGCCGGATAGAATAATTGATCTTTCGCTCGGTTGTGCAGAAGAACTTGATATGGTAAATGTCGGGATTACTGAAGTGAGAGTGGATGTTTTGGAATGGGGGAATGGAAAGAAATGAATTTGATTGAAGACAGACAACAATTTTTTTCAGCATGTGAATCTTTTCTGTAAATTTGTCATCAAATATTGTAAAGGAATTTTATTTGGATTTTCTCAATCACTTTTAGTTGTTATTTTATACATAAATAATTCAAAGGAATAAAATGGCACAGAAAAATTTAAATTCCGCAAAGAATAGTACAGAACAAAAAAATAAACCAGACGGATTAACAAAAAAACATAGAAGCTGGATTTACTCTGGATTTTTTCTGGCTTTAGTTTTATTACTGTTCATCGTTAATAATTCAGATTATTTATTCGGTAGGGCAGAAGAAAATGGACCATATCCGCCGAACTATGTTCCTGCCGCACAAAAAAGTTCTGCTCTTGCGCCGGATTTTACTTTGCCTACAACCGACGGAAAATCACTTAGGCTTTCATCTCTGAAAGGAAAAGTAGTTATAGTTGACTTCTGGGCGACCTGGTGTGGACCATGCCGAAAAGGTATTCCGGATCTAATTGAACTGAAAAAGAAATATGGTAATAAAGGTTTTGAAATTGTAGGCGTTTCTGTAGACACGGATACCAAAGATCAAGTTATTCCTTTTGTAAAAGATAACGGAATGAACTACCCTGTAGTTTACGGCAATCAAAATGTTGTACAACTTTATGGTGGTGTTGAGGCAATACCAACTTCATTTGTTATTGATAAACAAGGAAAGATTGTTGCAAGCTATCAAGGTTTGCAGCAGAAACAAACTTATGAGAACCACATAAAGAAGTTATTATAAAGAATAAGATTAAGAGCAAGATTAAGATCAATTCTTTTTCTTACTCTTAATCCTAGTCTTAATCTTTTTCAGTGTTCGTGATTAAAATCTTGGTGCAAGTTTTCCCGCACTTGTAAATAATCGCCAAATTGCTCAAGCAGTTCCCACGAATAAATTCCATAATCGTACCCGTCTTTCCATTTGATTTGTATTGCGTAATTACCGACCATATTAATTTTTTCTACTTCATACGCTTCCGCTTTCAACGGAGTTTTTTTTGCCGGAGGCGCATAATGTTTCCATAAAATAGTTTCACCTTTATTGCCTGCGTCGGGAGATTCATCGCGTAGAAATTTTAACGGATACTTAATTACTTTTCCGTTATCCCAGGTAATCTCGAGATGTTCTTGTTTGTTAAGTTTTATTTTAGTTGGAGTACTCATTTTTTTTCAATCGTGAAAAGTGAAACGTTAAACGAGAGATGTAAATTCGTTTCACCTTTCACGTTTATCGTCTAAAGTTATTGATTTAAAATAACCGGCAGTCCATTCTTGCCTGATCCTATAATAACAATTTTAGCGTTAGTAGAGTTTGCTAATTTTTCTGTTGCTTCAATTCCTTTCCATTGCAAATAATTTTGACTAATACCTCTTGCAACTATTTCTTGAAAATCAGCAATACCTTTTGCTTCGATTCGTTTACGATCTGCCTCCTGCTCTTCTTTTCTCAAAACAAATTGCATTTGTTGACTGGCTTGTTCTGCCTGAAGTTTTTGCTCGATTGATCCTAAGAGTCCAGCCGGTAAAGTTATCTGTCGCATAGGGGCGGATTCTACTGTTATTCCTCTCGGACCAACTAACTTTTCTAATTGATCTTTCATCTTCGTTGCTAACTGGTCACGAGATTCTGTGTAAAGAGCTTTTGCTTCGTATTCAGAGGTTACACCGCGAACAACTGAACGGAATTGCGGAACTATAATAATTTCCTCGTAATTCTCTCCAACCGATTTGTAAATTTTTGATGCATTATCCGGATCAAGACTGTAAAGCAAACTTACTTCAAGCTGAACGCTCAATCCTTCTTTTGACGGAACACTCATAGTTTCTTTTAATTCTTGAGTTTTAATACTGAACTTGATCACATTAGCTAATGGATTAACAATGTTCACTCCGGATTTTAGAGTTGTGTTGCTAACACTTCCAAGGAAATCAACAACGCCCACTGTTCCGGCAGGTACAACAGTAAATAATTGAAGAAGAGCAATAATGCCTCCGATGCCGGCGGCTATTAGAGAAAATTTTGATTCCTGGATTCTTCCATTTTTCTTTGTGTTGTAATAAATAAATATTGATACAATGAATATTAGTAGTGCAACGATAAATAACATGGCTCCTCCTTTAGATAATAGGTTTTATTTTTCAATGGAAAGATAAGTTATTAGCCCGTGGATAAAGCAATTAAATTCCGGCAGAATTTTAACGCGCGGATTTAATAACAGCTCTATAAAAGAGTTAGGTTAAAATTGCTTTAATCAATTTTACAGCAGAGACTTTTTTGTTTGAGATTTTTACAGCGGAAAGTATTTTCCTTTTTACTTCATCAACCTTTTCTTCTTTGTCGGTAAAAATTTCCGCAACAACGTCGCCTTTTTTAATTTTATCTCCGATCTTGGGATAAAAAATTATTCCTGCTTTCGGATCAATTTTGTCAGTCATTGTCAATCTGCCGGCGCCAAGTTCCAAGGAAGCCATACCAATTTCATAATTATCTATTGATTCGAGAGTGCCGTTTTTATCTGCAACCAATTTTTCATGAACTTTGGATTTTGGATATTTATCCGGCTCTTTGAGGAATGAAATATCTCCGCCTTGAAGTTTTACAATCTCAAGAAATTTTTCATATGCTTTACCGTTTGCAATCATCTCTTTCGAAATTTTTATTCCTTCTTTGATTGATTTTGCTTTTCCGCCGAGATAAATCATTGCGCCGGAGAGATTCAAAGTTACCTCAAGTAAGTCATCAACTTTTTCACCTTGCAAAACTTTTACTGATTCATAAACTTCCAGCCAATTTCCGATGTAATTTCCGAGCGGTTGATTCATGTCGGTAATAAATCCTATCACTTTTTTATCAAATGCTTTTGCAGTATTGATGAGCGCCAGCGCCAGCGCTTTTGAATCTCCGAACTTTTTCATAAATGCGCCGCTGCCTGTTTTAATGTCAAGAACAAGTCCGTCAATTCCCTCTGCTAATTTTTTACTCATGATGCTTGCTGTAATAAATGGAATTGATTCTACCGTTGCTGTAACATCCCGCAATGCGTAAATTAATTTATCTGCCGGTGCAATTTCCTTTGTTTGACCAATCAAAACAGCGCCGCATTTTTCAATTGCATTTTTATATTCGTCAAGGTTAAGATCGGTTCTGAATCCCGGAATAGATTCAAGCTTATCGAGTGTTCCGCCTGTGTGTCCAAGTCCGCGTCCGCTAATCATCGGCACTTTTATTCCAGAAGCGGCAACAATTGGTGCGAGTATTAAAGAAGTTTTATCGCCAATGCCGCCGGTCGAGTGTTTATCAACTTTAATTCCGGCTATCGAAGAAAGATCAATCACTTTTCCGCTGTAAAGCATTGATCTTGTGAGTGCGGCAGTTTCTTTTTTATTCAAACCGTTTAAAAATCCAGCCATCAAAAAAGCAGAAAATTGGTAATCCGGTATAACGCCTTTTGTAAAGTTCGAAATCAAAAACTCAATCTCTTCTTCGCTTAAAATTTTTCCGTCCCGTTTTTTCTTGATAAGCTCAACGGTGTTCATATTAAACTCCCAATAAGAGTTAGATTAAGATTAAGGGTAAGATTATGATTAAGATATTTCCATTAACAATTACCGGTAACTGACTTCTTTTCATTGAAACTCACACACAATTTCTATTAACTTAACACCACAAATAATCACTCAAAAAGAATCGAGGCAAAAATGTTCGACCCTAATTACAAATTTACATGCGTTGACCGCCTGCTAAAATACGTAAAATATGATACTCAATCGAACGAAGATTCAACTACTTTTCCAAGCGATCCGAAACAAATCGAGCTTCTTAAATTTTTGGTTGAAGAATTAAAACAGATTGGTTTGAAAGACGCAGTGATGGATGAAAACTGTTATGTTATGGCGACACTTCCATCGAATACAAACAAAAATGTTCCGACAATAGGATTCATCTCCCACGCTGATACAAGTCCTGCAGTTACAGGAACGAATGTAAATCCTGTGATTCATAAAAATTATCAAGGAGGAGATATTGTACTTCCTAAGGATAAAACAAAAGTTATTGATGCGGCAGGAAATCCCGAACTAAAAGAAATGATAGGGCTGGATATTATCACAACAGACGGAACCACTTTGTTAGGCGCTGATGATAAAGCAGGCATCGCGGAAATTATAGATGCAATGAACTATCTAATTAAACATCCGGAAGTTAAACACGGAACTATTCGCATTTGCTTTACTCCGGACGAAGAAGTGGGACGCGGTACAGAAAAATTTGATGTAAAAAAATACGGCGCCAAGTACGCTTACACAATTGATGGGTCAACACGCGGTGAGGTTGAAACCGAAACATTCAGTGCGGATGCAGTTGTAATTAAATTCAATGGCAAGAATGTTCATCCCGGTTATGCAAAAGGAAAAATGATCAATGCAGTAAAAATAGCTGCAAGATTTTTAGAAATGCTTCCGAAAGATGCGCTGTCACCTGAAACAACAGAGTTACGCGAAGGTTATTTGCATCCCACACAAGTCAACGGCAATGAGACTCAGACAGTTGTAAAATTTATCATTCGAGATTTTGACGCTGAGAAACTTAAAGAGTATGAAAATTTTTTAAGAGGAATTTGTGAAAAAACTATTTCGCAGTTTCCCGGTTCTACGATGGAGTTTGAGGTAATCGAACAATACCGCAACATGAAATATATTCTTGATAAATATCCGCTAGTTGAACAGTATGCAGTTGAAGCGTTGAATCGTCTTGACATAAAACCGATTAACTCTTCCATACGCGGCGGTACCGACGGCTCGCGTTTAAGTTATATGGGATTACCAACACCTAACTTGTTCGCCGGCGGTCATAACTTTCACGCGTTCACGGAGTACGTTGCAATTCAGGATATGGAAGCTGCGGTGAAGTTGATAGTAACCCTTGCTAATGTTTGGGAAGAGAAATCATAAATAGAAGATGAAAATGTTTGATGGATTATGGGTAAGGTTTGATGGGAAATGGCAGGAGTAAATGATTTAAAATAATTAGTCGGACGTGTTTGCATTTGAGAACTTGTTAAACTCAACTTTAGACTTGTAGTGGAATATGCCTCACAGATTAAAACGCGCAACGGATGTAGCTCTTGGAATAAATATTTTTTTATTTATTATCAAAGCAATCGTTGGTGTACTTTCCAATTCAATTGCAGTTATTTCAGAAGCATTAAACTCATTTACCGATATACTGGTTTCCATCGGAATTAAGATAGCAGTAAAAATTTCCCGGGATAAACCCGATATCAAACATCAGTTCGGCCATAATGCCGCTCAGCCAATTGCCGCGTTTATGCTAGCTGTTTTTGCATTCGTTGTTGGCATTAATATAATTGAAGAATCTGTTAAGCGGCTGATTGAACCTAAATTGGTTCATATAATTCCTTCAGTTTATTTTGTTCTTATACTTACAATAATTACTAAAATAATTTTGAATCGTTACCAGGTAAGAATAGCTAAAATTTTTAAAAGTCCCGCAATACGAGCTGCTTCTGTTGACAGCACAAATGATGTGCTGGCATCATCAATAGCTTTAGTGGGCGTTACGGGCGCGGCATTTAATTTAGATTATATAGACAGCATTGCCGGCATTTTTGTCGCAATGTTTATTTTTAAAAGCGGTTACGAAGTAGCAATAGAAAATATTGATTACTTGATGGGTCATTCCGCGGATACAAAATTCCATAACCGAGTGAAAGAAATAACAATGACAATAGATGGTGTGAAAGGAATTAATGATTTGCGTTCACATTACGTGGGCAACAAATTTCATGTCGAGATTCATATAGAAGTTGATAAAAATTCTCCTACTTCCATTTCTCATGATATCGGCACTAAAGTTAAATATACACTCGAGAAATTAGAAGATGTGCAAAAAGTTTTTGTTCATGTTGATCCTGTCTAAAATTAATCTTCTTAATTCATGATTTAGAATTCATAATTTTTTCTTTCTCTTTTTTCAGTAAACTTTCAACAACTAATTCATAAGAGTGATCAATCCAGCTTAGAATCAATTTATCAGAAAGAGTTCCATCAAGAGCAATTGTATTCCAATGCTTTTTGTTCATATGATATCCCGGTGTAACTTCATTATATCTTTCACGTAAATCAGCAGCTAATTCGGGGTCGCATTTCAAGTTTATGCTGTTCGGATTATCTAAATCCGTTAGGCAGAACATTTTATTCATCACCTTAAAGACAAGAGTGTTTTCATCAAAAGGAAATTCTTCCGTAACTTTTTTCTTATTTAGGCAATGCAGGCGAACTTTTTCTATATCCATCTTTGTTCTTCTATTATAAGAGTGTGTATAATTTACCTCATTTTTTTGAAACTAAACTATTATTTTGGTGTAACATAATTCAACAATACTGAAACGGGAACACAATGAAGAAATTTTTCTCAATTATTTTATTTTTTATTCTTGCGGTTAATTGTTATTCGCAGGATCCAAGCTTAGTTCTTTCAAAAGATCATTCGATAGATACAAACAAAGTGATTCTTCCGGATGAAACTTACAGACGAATCAGTCAAGTTATAACTCAATATCTTACTCTCTATCATTATAAAAAACAAAAGCTGAACGATTCGCTCTCTTCCGTAATTTTTGATCAGTATCTCAGTTCTCTTGATAATAATAAATTATATTTTTTGAAATCTGACATCGCAAATTTTGAGAAGTACAGATATCAGTTGAGTAATTTTATTAAAGAAGGTAACCTGGCACCCGCCTATGACATTTTTAATGTGTATAAAAAACGGCTAGGAGAAAGAATTAAATACGTTGATATTCTTTTGAAGAAGGAATTCGATTTCAATGTGAACGAATCAATCACACTCGATAGAGAAAAAGCAGAATGGGCAGAAACACCAGCAACACTCGATGAACTTTGGCGGCAGCGTTTGAAGAATGATGCTCTAACATATATTCTTTCTGGAAAAGATTGGAAGACAACTTCAAATAATTTATTAAAGCGTTATCATAACTTCCACAAAATAATTTTGCAATACGAATCAGAAGATGTCTTTTCACTCTTCATGAATGCATTAACGCAGGTTTACGATCCGCATACAGATTATTTCTCACCTGCTATAGCAGATAATTTTAACATCTCGATGAAACTATCTTTGGAAGGAATCGGCGCTACTTTAAGGCAGGATAATGATTATACCGTTGTTGCAACTATTGTTCCGGGCGGTCCCGCTTTTAAAAGCGGATTGCTACACGAGGAAGATAAGATAGTTGGCGTTGCTCAAGGAGACGATGGAGAAATGGTTGACGTAATAGGCTGGCGGCTCGATGATGCAATTCAATTAATTCGCGGAAAGAAAGGAACTGTAGTTCGGTTACAAATTCTTCATGCCAAAGATGGTCCGTCTGCTCCGCTTTCAGAAATTAAAATTGTGCGTGAAGAAGTTAAGTTAGAAGAGCAAGCTGCAAAGGATGAAATTTTAAACGTTGATGAAGATGGTAAAAATTTCAAACTCGGCGTTATTAAACTGCTGTCGTTCTATACAGACTTTCAAGGACAGCAGAGAGGTATACCGGATTACAAAAGCACAACGCGCGATGTAAGAAATATTATTGCAAAATTTAAGGAACAGAATGTTGATGGAGTTATGATTGACCTCCGCAATAACGGCGGCGGTTCGCTTCAAGAAGCAATTCAACTTACAGGTTTGTTCATAAAAGATGGCCCTGTGGTTCAGGTAAAAAATTCAGCAAACAATATTGAAGTTGATCAAGACCCGGATCCGAGCATTGTTTATGATGGTCCGCTCGCTGTAATTGTAAATCGTTTCAGTGCATCTGCATCGGAAATTTTTGCAGCCGCAATTCAGGATTACGGCAGAGGACTTATTCTTGGTTCCAACAGTTGGGGTAAAGGAACTGTTCAGAATATGATTGATTTGAATCGTTCCATTCCTATTGCGAATAAAAAGTTGGGTCAACTGAAAATAACAATTGCAAAATTTTACCGCATAACTGGAAGCAGCACTCAAAGACTCGGAGTTAAACCGGATATTAGCTTTCCATCGCAGTTCGCTGCAAAAGAATTTGGAGAAAGTTCCCAGCCAAGTGCATTACAGTGGGATCAAATACAGTCGGCACAATTCAAAAGATTTTCTGATCTAACAAAAGCTTTTCCGCTTCTTCAAAAGAAACATGATGAGAGAATCAAGAAAGACCCGGAATATCATTATCTAGTTGAAGATATAAATGAGTTTAAGCAAAATCATGATAAAAAAACTTTTTCTTTGAACGAAACTGTGCGCAAACAGGAACAAGATTCAGCTGAAGCGATTCGAAAGAAGAGGGATGAAGAACTTGCAAAATATTTAGGTATTAAGATCGAAGCGAAGAAAGAAATTGATCCGCCGATAACTAAAACAAGTGATTTTGAATTAAAAGAAAGCGGAAGAATTTTAGCGGACTTAATTTTGTCAAAGGTGGGATGAAAACCAACGCAGTTCGTATACTCGACTCAAAAAACATTTCTCATTCGACTATTGAATACGAATTTAAGGAAGAAGAAATTGATGCGATATCGGTGGCAAAGAAAATAGGTGCCGATGCAGAAAAAGTTTTTAAAACCCTTGTTGCAAGAAATGAAAAAAATGATTTGTTGGTTTTTGTAATTCCCGGCAGCTTTGAACTAAACTTAAAGAAAGCTGCTTTAGTAAGTTTCAATAAAAAAATTGAATTGATAGCAGTGAAAGAATTACAGCCGCTAACCGGATACATCCGCGGCGGGTGCTCACCCATAGGAATGAAAAAACTTTTTCCCACATTTATTGATGAGACAGCACAACTGCATGAGAATATATTTGTAAGTGCAGGTATGCGCGGGATGCAAATAAATATCTCGCCGATTAATTTAGCTGGTGTAATTGGCGCACAGTTTGCGGATTTAATTTAGAAAGGGGTGAATGATTCAACACTATCGGGTTTGTCCGCACGAGATATTTTTCTTAAATTTGGCACCAAAAATAATAGGAGTTAAATATGGCAAAGCAACAATCATTCGCCGATAAAGCAAAGGTAAAACATAGGTCTTCAGTTGTTAATGTTAAATTCATCAAGACAGTGAAAAGCGCTAAAGGAAGTTATAAATTTCAAGAAAAATTTGTAAAGCTTGATGATATTAGCAAGGTAACTACACTCAAATAAAATTGATGTTGGATAATAAAAAACCCTCGCTTAGACCGAGGTTTTTTTTGTTTTAAACGAATTTAGAATTTTAATCTGCAGAAACTACTTCAATTGGCTGGTTAATTTCCCGCCTCAAAAGATTTTCAATTGCAACTAATGTACCCCGTATAGAACTTGGACAACTTCCACACGCACCTTGATAACTGATTTTTAATGTATACCCTTCAAGACCTTTAACTTGAAGTCCGCCGCCGTCGCCGGCAAGAGCCGGGCGAACTCGTTGATCCAATATTTCATTTATTTTTTTTAGAAGTGCTGTTTCGTCTTCGCTGCTTGCTTGATAGTTGGTATTCTCAGCAGGTATTGTTGATTTATCAAAATTTTTTATGAACTCAACAAACGGCCGCTGAATTTGTCCCCAATTTACTTTAGGTTCTTTTTCTATCGTGATAAATTTATCCATATAAAAAACAGAAACAACTCCAGGAATTTCAAAAATACCTTTGGCAAGCGGATCGTTTGCAGCTTCTGCCTTAGTTGGGAAATTACGAGTCTCTTTATCCAAAAGTTTTTCATTGAGAATGAACTTCAATGCTTGTGGATTTGGTGTCAGATCAACGTCTTGAACTTGTAACATAATTAACTCCTTTACTAGCTAAACCACATATATTTCTTTTAAGTTTTGTTGCAACTATATCAAAATTTGTTTTGGGATTCAAGTCAGTAAGTGTCCGAGCTTAAACAATGAAGGAAATGTTACTTCTTATGAAAGATCTGTCAGATATTTTCTAATCTCTTTGACAACTTCTTTGCTGTGAGTGCTCTTATTGGTTTCCATTTCCACGTATTCAACTTTCTTCATCAAGGATACAATTCTTTTTAAATTTAACGGTTCGTGCAGCTTATCTTTCGAAGCACCTAATATTAAAGTTGGATATTTAATTTTGTCCAGCAAATTCCAGACGGAATATTTGTAAACAGAAAGTGCCGCATGCTTTAACTTCCATGGGTCAGCAAAATCTAAAACGTTACAGTATTTCTCGTATTGCTCATAATCGTGCTTAACATCAAGCCGGAAAGTTTTGAAATACCATTTGATATACGGTTTAATAAAATTGTAGAGCGGTGGATAAAATAACCTAATAATGAAAACTCCCCACTTCGGCATACGAAATTCTGCGTTAGGATTTATTAGAACCAAACATAACGGATTAATATGCAAGTCTTTGCTGCAATCTAAAATTGATGTTGCGCCAAGTGAACTTCCGAGCAAAATATATTTTCTATCTTGCAAGCGTAGAATATTTATAAAACGAATTAAGTCTTTACCTATTTCTTCAACACTGTAATCAACTTTCCTGATTATTTGAGATGAAATTTTTTCTCTCGTCTCTAAATAATAAACCGTGAAATCTTTTGTTATCTCTTGTAGAACTTCCTTCCAGCCGTTAATCATGGAAATCCATCCCGGGACAAATACAACAGCAGGATTATTATTGGTTTTGAACGGAGTGAACGTGATTAGTTTGAGTGAAACGTCTTCAGTGACAGGAATCAATTCTTCTTTAAATTTTGTTCCAGGTGCACAGAATTCTATTAAATTAATTTCCATGATTATGTTTGATCGGAAGGACGATTTTTGTTCATTCGTTTATACCAGCGCTTGTTGTTTTTGTAAATCATTTTGAAGCTGACGAAAAGTCTATCGTACAATTCTCGTTTTGCAGGATCGGGATAAAATGTTTTATCAATGCTAATATGTTTTTTTATGTCGTTGAATGATTGGATATAACCGAGCGTCATACTTGCAAGTAAAGCAATTCCTCTTGCGCCGGCTTGCTGAGGATCGGAAACACGGTTGATTTTTCTATTTAATATATCCGCAAAGATCTGGCACCATATATCGCTCTTGGCACCGCCGCCGATAATATTTAATTGATCAACTTTTGAATAAAGATTTTCAAGTGTTTCCATTGCCCATCTTGTATTGAATGCAATTCCTTCGAACACTGCGCGGACGAGATGTTCTCTTGAATGTTCCAGACTTGCATTGTATAATCCTGCGCGTACATAATCATCATCAAGAGGAGACCTTTCGCCAAACATCCATGGAGTAAACATCATACCGTTTGCACCTGGACCGGCTTTAACTGCAAGCTCATCCATTATTTCATAAAGATTTGCTCGATG
>Ga0209777_10004231_pt1 | contig 17122 bp, 13 predicted proteins | sample FrelakmetHBP12HB_FD_187147 | JGI IMG/M metagenome (GOLD analysis project Ga0209777, IMG submission 187147) | Freshwater lake sediment microbial communities from the University of Notre Dame, USA, for methane emissions studies -HBP12 HB (SPAdes)... | ecosystem: Environmental > Aquatic >...
TCAATCAGGCCGTCGTCCACCGCCCAAAGGACCATGCCATCGCCAAAGACATGGTGCACGATTGAGTTGCGGATGACGACGTTTCGAACCCGGTTGCCGAGCCAGTCGCCGTTCACCACAATGCCCCCCCACTGCGTGGTGTTGTAGGCCGTAACGCCGTCGATAAGGATGTCCTGCAGGTGGGCCGATCCCACCGCGGTAATCGTTACCAAGCCGGAGACCTTCGTCTTGACCTCTCCGCTGACGTCGTGCACGACGAGGTTTCGCAGTACGAAGTGCCGCAAATCGCCGTGCGTTCCGCTGACGAATACTCCATAAGGAGTACCACCTACAGCCTCAAGGTTCTCGATCTCCCAATGGTGCTGGTCGAAGAGCTTGATGGCGGACTCGGCGTTGCCGGCGTCAATCCTCGGCAGAGGGCCGGTGCCGTATGCGCCCACTCGGATGGGCCTTCCTTCCTCGCCCGAACCTTTCGGCCAGAATTGCCCGGTGCAGCGAGTGCCGCGTGCCAAGAGAATTGAGTCGCCCGGGGAGAACTCGGTGACAGATACTTTGGCGAGCGTGCGCCAAGCCACGGCCGCAGATGAGCCCTGGGACTCATCCGACCCGGTTGAGCAATCGACATAAAAGGTGCGCGCCCCGGCAAGTGGCGTGAGGAGGAAACAAAGCATGAAAAAGCTCGCGGCAGTTCGCCTCAAATGTATCAGGTCCATGCGTCCACCCTCCTGGAGCCGCCAAGCCTCGCCCATCCTTATTCACTTCTCGACGCCTAAGCCGGAATCTCCTTTTTGGTTCAAAAACGACACCGATAATACACCGTCCCCGCCTGTTCTCGAGATTATGCGTTCAGGCTTTGCCTGTTTCTCCCCAGAGCATAGCGCGAACCCTCATGCGATGCGTGGGCTGCGCGGAGTCTCGTCTAACGGATTTACGATTTCCGTTTGACGATTTTCGATTTCTTAATCATCAATCGGCAGCCTGCCATCATCGGGATGTCTCCTCTTCCCAAACGACAATCAGCAATCCGTCGGCTGGACGGGCCTTCGGTCGAAAATCGGCAATGACAACTGAACTTGCCTATGCCGTCGGTTGCTGGTATTTTGCAGCCCCGTGCAGCTCCCATAGGAGAAAAAACATGAGCAATCATAATGAGTTCTTCGGTCGTCGCGGACTGGCCAAGAGTGTCCTTCTTGGAGGGGCATCGTTTGTGGTCGGCGGGGCAGCCTGGGCAAGAGGGGAAGCGCCCCCCGGCCGGGGACTCATCAATGCCCGGGAGTTCGGCGCGGCCGGCGATGGAAAGACCGACGACACCAAAGCCCTGCAACGAGCCCTCGATGCCGCTGCCGAAACACGGGGCGCGGTGTTTGTACCGCCGGGAGTCTACCTCACCGCGGAGCTTCACCTGCGCCCCGACACGGCCTTGGTGGGGATTCCGGCGTGGGACTACCGTGGCCCGGGGGGAACGGTGCTGCGTCTCGCCGACGCTGCGTCCCCGTGCCTTCTGAATATCACGGGCGCCTGGGGCGCAACGATCGAGGGCCTGGCGCTGGACGGCGGCGGCCTGGGCAAAAACATTCATGGAATCTTCCTCAATAAGCCGGACTTTGGGAAACGCGAAGACGCCTTCCGCATCGAGCGTTGCCAGGTGGCACGCTTCAGCGGTGACGGCGTGAACTTGACCCGGGCGTGGTGCTTTTCCGTCCGCCACTCGATGCTGGCTTATAACAAAGGTGATGGCCTGAGCTTGCGGGGGTGGGACGGCTTCCTTGTGGATAATTGGTTCTCCGGAAATGAACGCGCCGGCTTCGGAGCGCGCTATGAAAACGCTTCTGTGACCTTTACCAGCAACCGCGTGGAATGGAATGGCCAGGAGAACATGCTGATTACGGGCGGCGACGGTTACCAGATCACCGGGAACTTCTTCGATCGCGCCGGAACCTGCGCGATCGCCCTGCGAAGTGGCCGCGGGTCATGTACGCAAATGACCGTGACCGGCAATTTCCTCAAACGCAGCGGAAAGCTGGCCGATCCCGAGAGCCACGACTCCTCGCAAATCTTGTTAGACGGAGCGCGAGGCGTAACCTGCGTGGGCAACAACCTTCAGGTCTGGCAGGACGATGATGGGACGGGGGTGTTCAGCCCCTCTTACGGCATCGTCTACAAGGGCCTCCAGGACTGCGTGATCAGCAACAACGTCTTGTATGAGGGTGCCATTCGGCAACTGCTTGTGGACTTGGGCGGGCATGGCGAGGGGGTCGTCGTCAAGGACAACCCCGGCCGGCTCTTTAAGGTGAATCGTTAATCAAGAAGGCGCCAGGGTATACTCATCGCGCCAAAGTTCACTTGCCTCTTCGTCGGCTTACTGGTATTTTGCGGGTCCGAGAAGATGCGATAAATCGCAGGGGAGGGAACAAAGATGGGCACGGTAGCCACAACTCCGGAGGAACCGACTCCTCCGTCCAAATCATTTCCCGCGCGTTTTGTGGGCGTCTTCATCTCTCCGGGCGAGACGTTTGCCGACATTGCGCGGAAGCCAGGGTTTCTTGCGCCCTTGATCGTTGTGATGGTCATGGCGGTTGCGGTCACGGAGACCATGCTAGCCAAGATCGGCATGGAGCGGATCGTTCGCATGTCGATCGAACAAAGCAAATCCGCCTCAAACATGAGCCCGCAGCAGATCGACCAGGCCGTCCAGCAGGGCGCGAAGATCGGCGGAATCATTGCGCACATAGCCGGGGTGATCGGCGCCCCCATCTTCTTGCTCATTCTGGCCGGCCTTGGCCTGCTGATTGTCAACACCCTCTTCGGCCAGCAAACCCGTTTCGGAACCGCCATGTCCGTGGCTTGCTACGCCAATATGCCGGGCGTTCTGAGCGGGCTGATGGCGATTGCTCTCATGCTCTTCGGAGATCCGGAGCATTTCAACCCTGAGAACCCTGCGCCCACCAACGTCGGGTTCTTCTTGAACCCCCTCGACACGTCGAAGCCCCTATACAAATTCGCCACCTCGCTGGACGTTTTCACCCTCTGGGCGCTAATCCTGTTGGGTATCGGCTTCTCGGCAGCCACAGGCCGGAAGGTGAAAGCCCTGAACGTCTTTCTGGTGTATGTTGGACTGTGGGCGGTGTGGGTCCTCGGCAAAGTAGCCTTGACGGCACTCACGGGTTAGCGGGCCTTCGCTAAGCCGAAGGGTCGGTGGCGGGCTGGAGATCCGGGCTCGCCAAGGCTACGCCAGGCGTAGCTGGGCGGCAGGCAGGAGTGCGCGTCGGCAACCTCCCGGTCCCGCCACGGCGGGGCTGGGGCTGGGGAGCGGAGTCGGATTTCGGCCCTTTGCTGCAAACACAGTCCATACTGCAAGTCGGCATCAAACAGGGCGGTAGGTTTATGACTCCACCGGGACCGCCATTTCTCATTCTTGCCTTTTGCCTTTTGATTTTTGATTTGTTCTTTTCTTCTTATAACTACAAAGCAAAAGGCAAAAATCAAAAAGCAACAATCAACGATGTCTGACCCAGTGCGTTTTGAGGTTGTGGCGCAAGATCCGTCCTCGAAGGCGCGGGCGGGGCTCCTCCACACCCCGCACGGTGTCATCGAGACGCCCGTTTTCATGCCCGTAGGCACCGCAGGCACGGTAAAAGGCATGACCCAGGAGGAATTGGAGAACCTGGGCGTGCAGATGCTCCTGGCCAATACCTACCACCTCTATCTTCGCCCGGGGCACGAGACAATACGCGAATTAGGCGGACTTCACCGCTTTATGAGCTGGCCTCATCCCCTCCTGACCGATAGTGGGGGGTTCCAGGTCATGAGCTTGAAGTCGCTCGGGCGGGTGACGGAGGACGGGGTCTGGTTTCGTTCGCACCTGGACGGTTCCTCGCATTTCTTCTCTCCCGAGCGGGCCGTGGAGATTCAACTTGTCCTCGGAGCCGATATCATCATGACGCTCGACGAGTGCGTGGAATACCCAGCCAGCCATGAGACTTTGCAGCGCGCGGTGAAGCTGACCGGTCGCTGGGCGCGGCGGGGCAGGGAATACTACCTCGGGATTCGTGACTCGGGACTCGCGATTCGGGACGGTGGGGTCGGACTTGCTGTGCCCAACCCACTGATTTCCCACGGCGCAAATCCCGAGTCCCGAGTCACGAGTCCCGAGTCACAACTCCCGAGTCTTTTCGGTATCATCCAAGGTGGCGTGGACAAAGGCTTGCGGCGTGAGAGTGCTGAGGAGATCACGGAATTGGGGTTCGCTGGTTATGCTCTCGGGGGGCTTTCTGTGGGGGAGCCCAAGGCGGAGATGTACGACGTGGCAGAGTACACGGCTGAGTTGCTGCCCGCCGACTGCCCTCGTTATCTAATGGGTGTGGGCACCCCGGCCGATCTGATGGAATGCGTGGGGCGGGGAATCGACATGTTCGATTGTGTGATGCCGACGCGCAACGCCCGCAACGCCTGTGTATTCACTTCGGAAGGAAAGCTTGTCCTCAAGAACGCGCGTTACGCCCGGGACGAAACCCCTCTGGACCCGGCGTGCGCGTGCGCGGTGTGCCGGCGATATTCCCGCAGCTATCTCCGCCATCTTTTCGTGGCCGGCGAGATGCTGGCCGCCATCCTGGCCACACACCATAACCTCCACTTTTACCTTGACACCATGCGTGAAATCAGGCAGTCTGTTTTTTCTGGACGTTTTGCGGAATTCTGCTCGAGGGTGCGCGCGCTGCCTTAGTCGCACTCATCCCTGAAGCGACATTGGAAAGCCCGAACCCGCTGATCCCGCTCCTGACGGGCGGGATTTTTCATCCTTCTTTCGGAATCGCACGGCTCGGCCTTGATCGAATGCTTCTTGGTTAACCCAATCGTGCTGGCGGCTGACCCCGGAATGGGCCAGGCGCTTTACCAATTTCTCATTCTCTTTGCTCCCATCGCCGCCATCTGGTATTTTCTTATCATCCGTCCCCAACAACAACAGCGGCGCAAGGTGCAGGACATGCTCGCCAACCTCAAGACGGGAGACCGGGTGGTAACGAGCGGGGGACTTTACGGGACGGTTCTGTCTTTCCGCGACGGGGTGGCGCAATTGCAGATCGCCAGCCAGGTGAAAGTTGACGTGGCGCGCTCCGCGATTACGGGGATCGTCACAGAAGATGCGGATGCCTCCGCGAAGCAGGCGGCCGCAGCCAAGCAGAAGAAGTAGGGGCAGGGGGGTCGGCGCGCTGCGCACTGGTTAAGCGTAGGGCCGACGCTTGCAACGGCCCCACAAATGCTACGCTTTGTAGCAGGCTCGCAGAGGAGAGATTCGAGGAAGTCGATCTATGGAAACCAAGATTCGGAGCCGGGTTATTCTGATCGTCGTGGTCATTGTGGCGTGCATTCTGGGGGTAACCGGCTTCCCCAAGAACGTCCAAGAATTGAAGCAAAATGCTCTAGGCCGTATCCATCTGGGGCTGGACTTAAAGGGCGGCACGCACATGATCCTGCGAGTCCATGTGGAGGATGCCGTAAACGTCACCGCCGATCAGGCCCTCGAGCGGCTCAAGGACGAGAGCAAGACCAAGAACATTCCGTACGCAGAAATCAAGAAAGATGATTTGGCCGACCAGCAGCCCCCCATTCATCGCATCGCCATCCGGGGGGTTCCCCAGGAGAAGACCGCGGACCTCCAGGCGCTCGCCACCGAGCAGTTTTCCGATTGGCAAGTGTCACGCTACCCCGGAGACGCCACGGCGTGGGTGCTGACGCTCAAGACTACTGCGGCGGCAACCATCCGGAACCAAGCCCTGGTCCAGGCGATGGAAACCATCCGCCGGCGCGTGGACGCCTACGGCGTCACCGAGCCGACCATCGCAGAGTACGGCGGCCAGGGGGACTATGAGCTGGTCATTGAGCTGCCTGGAATTGAGGACACCACCCGAGTCAAGGACCTTATCCAGTCCACGGCGTTATTGGAGTTGAAGCTGGTGCAGGATGGGCCTTTCCCCTCCCGGGAGGCGGCTCTGTCCGCGCATGGCGGTGTCTTGCCCCCCGACACAGAGCTCCTGCCGGGGCCCGCGGGCCCGACCGGCGAAACCTGGTATCTCGTCAATCGCGTAGCCGCCGTCACCGGGCGTGATTTGAGCGGCGCGGACCCCTCGCGCGGGACCGACGGGCGACCGATAGTCAACTTCACGCTCACCCGCGACGGGGCGGCGCGTTTCGCGCGCGTGACGGGCGCCAATGTTGGCAAATTTCTGTCCATTGTTTTGGACAGCCGCGTGGTAGAGGCCGCAACCATTAAAAACCAGATTTCCGATCGAGGCGAGATCGAGGGTTCGTTTACCCCCGAACAGGTCCAGGATCTGGCCATGAAACTCCGCTCGGGGGCGTTGCCGGCCTCCATCACGTATGAGTCGGAAGCCACCGTCGGGCCCTCCCTGGGGTTGGATTCCATTCGCCATGGTGTGCTGGCTTCCATTGTGGGCCTCGTGGCCATCATGAGCTTTATGCTGATTTACTATCGCGGCTCCGGCATCAATGCCAACTTGGCGCTCGTCCTGAACCTCGTCATCCTTCTTGCTGCCCTGGCGTACTTTACAGCCACCCTGACTTTGCCGGGAATTGCTGGTGTGATCTTGACGGTCGGCATGGGTGTGGATTCTAATGTGCTGATTTTCGAGCGCATCCGGGAGGAATTGAGGCTAGGCAAAGCGGTAGGAGCGGCCGTGGCGGGGGGATTCGAACAGGCTTTTAGAACCATCATCGACACTCACGTCACCACCGTCGTTTCGGCGATGATCCTATTTACATTCGGGACGGGGCCGATCAAGGGCTTCGCCGTCACTCTGACCATCGGTTTGATCGCCAATCTGTTCACTTCCGTCTTCGTTTCCCGGGTCATCTTCGATTACATTCTTTCGAGGCGTGAAAAGGGTGCAGCGCTCAGTATTTGAAAGAAAATACGGGAACTTCCCGGCAGCGTCCGGTGTCTGAACTCTTGGCGAGGTGCGAGGATAGCCCATGGAGTTTTTCCACGAACCAAAGATTGACTGGATGGGCAAGAAGTGGTACTTCATCGCCCTCTCCTTGCTCCTGGCAGCCGCGGGGATTGTCTCCATGGTGGTGCACAGGGGCTTGATTTATGGAATTGACTTCCGCGGCGGCACGATGATTGACGTGAAATTTGCCAAGGCCCCGGACATGGATGGTCTTCGTCGGGAACTGGAGCGCCAGAATCTCCATGGCGCTACGATGCAGCGAGTCGGCCAGGTCAGCGAGCATCGGGTGATCATCGGATTGGATTTGCAGGCCACGGCTTCGAGCGCCGCGCTGGATACAGGGAGGAGAGCTATCATCACGGCGCTGGCGGGGCTTTACGGCGGTGAGCCGGCGGGAAAAGTGGACTTTAATAATGCCAGCGCTCCGACCGTTGCCGACCGCCTGATGGTCTCAGACCCTCTCGGGCTCTCGTCGAAAGGCCTGGAGGTTGCCGCAAAGGCCTACCGGGATTTGGCGGAAGCTTTGGTCGGTTACCGTGACTCGCCGCCCCAGAGCGGGTTGATTGCGGATTTCCAACAGCTCCTGGCCGTTAAGGGAGCCACGCCCGGCGTGCTTGCGGCCTTGCATAATGATTTTTACCTGTCCAATTTCGCGGTCAAGGAAGGCAAAATTGTGGGGCCGAAGGTGGGCATGGACTTGCGCCGGCAAGCTCTGTACGTTACCTTGGCCGGCCTGGGCGCCATGCTGGTTTACATCTGGTTCCGCTTTGAGCTAATCTATGGCGTCGCGGCAGTCGTCGCGACTTTTCACGACGTGATCATTACGCTCGGTTTCTTCTCTCTGCTGAATAAGGAAATTACCCTGACGGTCATCGCAGCCTTGCTGACGCTGGTTGGCTATTCGATGAACGATACGATCGTGGTTTTCGACCGGATCCGGGAAAACGTGCGGCTCAACAAGCGTGAGAACTTCGTGGATTTGGTGAATCGAAGCATCAATCAAACTCTGAGCCGAACGATCCTGACTTCCGGGTTGACGTTTCTGGCCGTGTTGTCCCTGTTTCTGTTCGGTGGAGAGGTGATTCACGGCTTCGCTTTTGCGCTCGTGGTGGGTGTTATCATCGGGACTTACTCTTCGATTTTCATCGCCAGCCCCATCGTGGTTTTTTTCCATCAGAAGGGACTCCAATCGGGAGCTGGTGCGAAGCCGCGAGTTCTCGAGCGTGAGGCGGTGGGCGCTCGCCGGTAGTCTCCTGGCAGAACGCCTGCCCGTTTGATTTCATCAGGAGGCGAAAGCCATGTTTGAGGATACGCTGCTTGATTCTTCGCCCAAACGCGCCCCGGTTCTCAAGGGTAAGCATTGGCTGATTTCGTTCGGCGCGGGAGTCCTGGTATTCCTGGCCGCCTACTTTGCACTGCCCATGGTTTCTTTCGGGGCGGAGAGCAAAGTGATCCTGGCACAGGGCATTTTCTTGGGCGTCGTGGTGGCTTGCTATGTCCTCATGCTCTGTTATGTGTGGGCGGACGCCAGGCACTCGGGTTTCTCTGTGGCGGGTTGGTTTATTGTCGTCCTGCTGCTCAATCTGGCGGGGCTCATCATTTACCTGATCTATACAGCGGGGAAGACCGGGAACTGGACGCGCGCCACTCTCCCCATTGCGTACATGTTTGAGGGCATCATCGTGGCAGCGATCTTCATCTACCCCCTCATCGTCACGGAGGCTTTGCCGAGGGCGCAGTTGATGACCTTCCTGGCAGCCCCGCCGCCCCCGCCTCCCCCGCCGCCTCCGCCGGTGGCAGCCGCGCCGGTGAGGATTATTCACCGGGTCACGATGGATGACATCATGAAGGCCCCGACCGTCATTCCCAAAACCATCACCCAGGTTAAAGACGAGCCCGAGCCTCCGCCCCAGACGGGAGCGGTAGGAGTGGTCGGCGGCGTCCCCGGCGGGATGCCGGGAGGTCAGGTGGGCGGCGTGCTGGGCGGCATCATCGGTGGAGTTCTTTCCTCGGCCCCCCCGCCTCCCCCACCCAAGGCTGCGGCGCCCAAGCGCATTCGCGTGGGCGGTCAGGTGGAATCGGCCAGGTTGATTTTCCAGCCCAAGCCGGATTATCCCCCCCTGGCGAAGATGGCTCGCATCCAGGGCGTGGTTCGCTTGGAGGCGATCATCAGCAAAGATGGGACTATTCAGGACTTGAAGACCATCAGCGGGCACCCGTTGCTGCTCAAGTCCGCCATGGAGGCCGTGCAGCGCTGGCGGTATCAACCCACACTTCTGAACGGCGAGCCCGTTGAGGTGGTCACGGAGATCGACGTGAACTTCACACTGCAGGAATAAGCTCGGGATTTGAAAAAACTTCGAGGAGGATAAAATCATTATGGTTGCGGCAAACTTAGTCGCTCTAGGACTTTGGCTCTTTCAGGCGGAGGAACCCGTCGGGTTCGACCCCATCTCCATGTGGCGTTCCATGGGCTGGCCGGCCCGGTCGGTAGTCATCCTGCTCTTCGTCATGTCCGCGTGGTCCATCGGCGTGATGATCGACCGTTGGATTGCCTATAGCAGTGCCCGCAAGCAGTCGCGGCTCTTCGCTCCGGCCGTGGCGACAGCTCTGAAAGACGGGAAGATTGAGGAAGCGATCTCGATCGCCGAGCAGAACAAGCGCAGCCACCTGGCGAAGGTCGTCACCGCGGGCTTGCAGGAATTTCAGGCCCACCAGGTCTCGGCAGAGATCCCCGGAGAGATGATCGAGGCGTCCAAGCGCGCGCTGGAGCGGGCGTCGGCGATTGTGCACGCGGAGCTCAAGCGGGGCGTTTCCAGCCTGGCGACGATTGGTTCCACGGCGCCCTTCGTGGGCCTGTTCGGGACCGTGCTGGGTATCATCCACGCGTTCCAAGGAATTTCGCAGGCGAAGTCCACCGGTCTGGCGGCCGTCGCGGGCGGCATCGCGGAGGCGCTGGTGACCACCGCCATCGGGCTCTTCGTGGCCATCCCGGCGGTGTGGATCTACAACTACTTCACGAGCAAAATCGAGGCCTTTGACGTGGAGATGGACAACTCCTCGTCCGAATTGATCGACTATTTCATTAAGAGGGCCTCGCGGGGGAAGAAGTAATGGCTTACAAAGCGAAAGCTCCGCCAGCGGTCTCGGACATCAACGTGACGCCCATGGTGGACGTCATGCTGGTGTTGCTGATTATCTTTATGGTGATCACGCCGATGTTGCAAAAGGGAGTCAGCGTGGACATGGCGAGGGTGGAGAATCCTCGCGCGTATCCAGATGCCGACAAGGAAGACGCCGTCGTCCTGGCGATCACCCGCGACGGGAAAATCTACCTCGGCTCGTCGCCCATCAAGATGGATGAGATCACCTCCAAGGTCAAAGACCGCATCGCAGGCAAGCTCGACAAGACGGTGTTCCTCCGAAGCGATGCGCGGGCCAAGTATGGTGATGTCACCCAGGTGGTGGACGCCGTGCGCGCGGCGGGGGTCGACAGCCTCGGCCTGGAGACGGAAAAGCTCGAGCATCACGGAGCTGGCGCCGCCGCGGTAACCCCGGGCGCTTAGTGAGCGTCGGAACGAAGGCGTGACCTACTAAGGAGGGTAAGACTATGGCTATGGCCGTGGGGGGCAAGAAAGACGTCATGGTGGACATGAACGTCACCCCACTGATCGATGTCCTGTTGGTTCTGCTGATCATTTTCATGGTGATCACCCCGTTGACTCCCAAAGGGCTGGACGCCCTGGTTCCGCAACCTAATCCCAACGCTAAACCCGACCCCGAAGTCCTCGCCCATACGGTTGTGGTCAGCATGGATGCTACCAGACGGGTGAGGATCAATCAGGACGATGTGGACATCCGGATGCTCGGTTCGCGTCTCGAAGATATCTTCAAGACGCGCAACGAGCGCGTGATGTTCGTGAAGGGCGATCCCAGCTTGCAGTTCGGCGATGTGGCGCAGATCATCGGCATCGCCAAGGACGCTGGGGTCGATAAAGTGGGTTTGATCACCAAATCTCTGGAAGAAGGCCAGTAAACCCGCCGCTCGACTCAAGGGAGGAAGCCCGATGAAACATTACAAGCTCGCCCCCTTATGCCTCGGCTTGTTGCTCGCGGTGATGACTTGCGGGTGCGGCAAGTTGAAGGCGCGCGATGAGCTGAATAAGGGGGTGGCCGCTTACCGAAACGGCCAGTTCCAAGCTGCCATTATGCACTTCAAGGAGTCCGTCAGGCTGGACCCCACTATGATCAGTTCCCGATTGTACCTGGCGACCGCTTACCGACAGCAATACATCCCTGGCGGCGAGTCCGAGGACAATGTCAAGATCGCTCAGCAAGCCTTGGATGCCTTCGAGGACGTCCTGAAAATGGACCCCAAGAACGTGACCGCCATCGCCAGCATTGCGCAAACCTATTTCGACATGAGGAAGTTTGATAAAGCGAAGGAATATCAGAAGCGGCGGCTGCAACTCGACCCCAACAACCCTGAACCCTACTACTGGATCGCGGTTCTCGATTGGACCGAATGCTTTACCCGCGCGGGACAACTGCGGAAGGATTTGAAGATTAACTTCCCGACCGACCCCAGAGACCCCGGTAGCTTGCCCCCGATTCCGGAAAAGGCCCGAGTCAAGCTGGAAGAAGACAATGGCCCTCTGGTGAAGGAAGGTCTGGACGCACTCGACAAGGCTATCCAACTGAAGCCCAACGATTTCGATACCATGGCCTACTTGAACTTGATGTATCGCCAGAAAGCCGAAATCGAATCGGACTCCGAGGCGCGGGCGGCTGACCTGAAGGCGGCGGAAGACTGGACGAATAAAGCCCTTGCAGTCAGGAAGGCGGCGGGAGCGGGCACTGCGGGTGCCACCCAGTAAATAGCACGCGGACCTGCCTTCCGAAGTCCGTCAGTCGACGGATAGGGAAGGCGGGTCTTGCCCGTGCTGAGCCCTCCAGACGAGCCTGCGTCCTGCGGGCGAGTCAGGGTGCGGCGAGATAAAACCGACCTTGAAACTCAGTCGAGCCTTTCGTCAGCAGGGGTACGCCGTGGCGTGCCTCCACGCGTACACGCACCCTGGCGTGCCCCCGTAGGGGATGCGTAGGGCGTGCGTCGGCCGATGGACCATATGCGCCCCTGCGCGATGCGCACGCGCCTTGTTATGGCGCCGGTTGGGCAGTTTGGGCACGCGTGGCCGCAGCAGCCCGGAAGGCTTGGAGGTTGCTCGCGTCGACGGTCGAAGTCCCGGTGTCCACACGGGCCGGGAGCGGCGAGGCCGGCGCAGTCCGCCAGTCCTTGAATTCATGCACGATGTTGTGGTGCAGGTCGTCCAGGAACCGCAGGCCATAGAAGGCCATGGTATAGGGCTTCTGCCCGATCGTCGCTGAGACCACGCCCTCCTGGATGAAGTCCAGCGTTTCAGGGTTCTTGTCCATGGCCACGATGGGGATCTTCCCCCCCAGGTTGACCCGATGGAGCACTTCCGCTGCTCCCGGCCCCCCGGAAGCTTCCACACACAGGATCCCGTCAATCTTTTCTTTCTTGTCCAGAAGCGCGGAGATTTGGTCGTTGGCGGAGCGCGGGTCGCCCTTGTCATCCAGGGTTTGAGTGATTTTGATGCCAGGGTATTTCGCAAAAGCCTCGTTGACTCCGCGTACCCGCTCGTCCAGGTTTTCCTGGCCAGGAATGGTTATCAGAATCACCCGGCCATCGCCATGGAGCAAGTCGGCCATGCGCCTGCCGCTTTCCATGCCGGCCTGGTGGTTGTCCGTGCCGATGAACAGAATGCGGTGGGACTCTGGCGCATCGGAGTCAACGCAGATCACCGGAATCCCTGCTTTGACGGCGGCGTCGATCGCATCCTTGAACAGATCCGGACGAGCGGCGGAAACCAGGATCCCGGAGGGATTCTTTCCCACAGCTTTCTGGAAAAGGTCGAGTTCCTCCTGGGGGGAGTAGCTGTCGGGTCCAATGAACTCGGCTTTGACGCCCAGCCCGCGAGCTTCGTCCATGAAGCCTGCTTTGGCTTCCTGCCAGTAGGGAAGGTTGATGTTGACGGTCACAAAGATATAACGCTCGGTCTCTTCGTGAAACGGCTTCTGGCACGAAGCGAGTCCGGCGATGAGTGCCAGCAGCGCCAAGTGGAAGAGCTTGGTCGTGTATCGTGGCATAGGCTCTCCTTTCCTTCTCCCTGCGGCCCTTTGGCGTCCCCTGCCTGCTAGGGGGGAACCATCCTACCTTCTCGGCTCACCTCCATGATAAGCAGGGAGCCAGGGGGTGGTCCCCTGCGAGCGGCGGGCCGCGCCTTGGACCCCGCACGGGTCGGTTGGATGGGGTAAGCCTACCACAGACAGGAGGTAGTAGACAGTAGACTGTAGACGGTAAACGGGTGTCCCCTCGCCCTCGTCCACCTGGCCGAACGGCGTCCGTCCCCCAAAAGCCGGAGTTGGGGAAACTGGCGCCAGCCTCAAACCTCCGGTCTCCAGCCTGTCGACGGAACAGCGCTGGAGAGCGCCTTCTCTTTGCGCTAGAATGCCCCCACCAACTAGCCTGAGTGTGTTGGGGCAGAACGAGTGCCCCTGGACGGAAAATTCGAGGGAGGTGACACGCCATGAACGCCCGAGCCAAGGCTACGCTTCTTTTGCTAGCGGTGGTGGCGATAAGTATGGCAACCCTGCTCGCACAGGGCCAGAAAAAGACCGTCATCGCCTTTCCGAAAGGCTATCGCCATTGGACACATGTTAAGAGCATGGTGATTTTTGGCAACCAGCATCCCCTCTACAACCGTATTCCTGGCCTCCACGACGTATATGTAAACGACACAGGCCTGCCCTCCCTCCAGCAGGGCAAGTCATACCTGGATGGTTCCGTTTTGGTTTTCGACCTTTATGACATCACTTCCGGGCGCGGGGCCATCGAGACGCACAATCGGAAGCTTCTCGCTGTCATGAAGAAGAACGCCAAGCTTTATGCGGAGACCGGCGGCTGGGGCTTTGAGGTCTTCAAGGGTGACGAGGAAAAGGGGTCGCTCGACAACGCGAAGCAATGCTTCGATTGCCACGCCTCGCAGAAGCGTGTGGACTATGTTTACTCAACTTATTCGCCGTAGTGCCGGGCGGAACTTGTCCCCGTCGGCTGATGGGCAGCCCGGCACACCGCTCTCACGGTTCGACGTTGCTCACCGTCCCTGAGCTAAGTCGATGGGAAGCGCGGCGCAGCGGCGACCCTGTTGGAGACGCACCAGAGTAAGGGAGTGGTGTGGGCGGACGGCCTACCGTAGGCGACAGAGGGCTCTCGCACCATGAGCTGCAGAGGCCGCGGGCGGGCTGAGCCCCCGCCCCGAGCAACGCGGATGCCGCCGGGAAGCGTGAGCCGACCGGGGCCTCGAGCGACACGGTCGTCCGGCCGTGAAGGCTGTCGACATTGAATTTTGTCTCGCAGGAGTCATCCCCATGACGGGTCATATAAGGTCTCTTTCATTCTTTCTTGTCTCGGCGTTTTTGCTGGCGTCGAGTTCGCGGGTCTGGTCGCAGTCGCCGGTGGGCATTTGGGAAGCTCCGCTGGTGCTTCCGACTTACCAGATCGGCCCGCCCGACCTCGAGCCAATGTTCTATGCCGGCCGCAATTATCAGGGAGCCCGTGGCGCGATCTATCCCTACGCGCTCTACGATAACCTTCTGGACGTCCGGAGCGACAAGACTTACCAAGCCGGCTACCTCGAGAATAAGTACGTGAAGATTTGCGTGCTCCCGGAGCTGGGCGGGCGCATCCTCTCGGCCACCGACAAGACCAATGGCTATGACTACGTCTACCGCCAAACGGAAATCAAGCCCGCTCTGATCGGCATGCTCGGAGCATGGATCTCCGGGGGCGTGGAATGGAACATCCCTCACCATCACCGCGCCAGCAGCTATCTCCCGGTGGACCACCGGCTGGTGAAAAACCCGGACGGGAGCAGCACCCTATGGGTCGGGGAAGTGGAACTCCGCCATCGCATGGAATGGGCGGTGGGGATCACGCTCTATCCCGATAAGAGCTACATGAAAGTCACCACGACGCTGGTGAATCGTACGCCCTTCGTCCATTCGTTTTTGGATTTCACCAATACAAGTGTGCATGCCAATGAAAACTACCAGGTGATTTTTCCCCCGGACACCCAATACGCGGTGTATCACGCCAAAATTCAGTTCGCTCATTGGCCTCTATCGCACGACGTTTATCAGGGTGTGGACTACACGCCGGGAGTTGATTTAAGTTGGTGGAAGAACCATCCCACCCCGGTCTCCTTCTTCGCTTGGAACTTCGACGGCGATTTCTTCGGCGGGTACGATCACGGCAAGGAAGCCGGAATCATCAGCGTCCAGGACCACAACGTATCCCCCGGCGCGAAATTCTTCGAATGGGGCAACGGCCCCGAGGGGAGATTGTGGGACAAGCTCTTGGATAGCCAGGGCGACTACCTCGAGCTGATGTCCGGAAACTTCTCTGATAACCAGCCCGATTACAGTTGGATTCAGCCCTTCGAAACAAAGAGCGCAACGCAATACTGGTTTCCCATTCGCGGTATCGGCGGCGCAAAGAACGCGAACCTGAACGGCGCCGTCAACCTGGAAGTCGCGTCGAGCGGCGATCGGCCGGAAGTTAAATTCGGCTTCTCCACCACGCAGGAGTTTCGCGGCGCTAAGGCGATCCTCACGGCCGGAAATCAAACCCTCTACGAACAAAGCATCGATATTGCACCGGACAAGCCTTTTGTTCACGACGTTCCTTTGCCGGCCGGAATTAAGGAAGATGACCTCAAAGTTTCGCTGCTGGATTCCGGAAACAAGGAATTGCTCACGTACCATCCGGAGAAACGCGAACCCGAGCCAATGCCGCCCGTGGTGAAGCCGCCGCTCCCGCCCAAGGAAATCAAGACCGTCAACGAGCTCTATCAAGCGGGGTTGAGGCTCGAGCAGTTCCACAGTCCTGCCGAGGGGCCCTCTGCCTACTACGAGGAAGTGCTGCGGCGAGATCCCGGAAACTATGAGGTGAACACCGCGCTGGGCCGCATCTATTGTGAGCGCGGCGACTTTTGGAAGGCACGTGAAAGGCTGAATGCCGCACTCGATCGCGCTACTCACGATTACACCCGCCCCAAAGACGGCGAAGCCTATTATTACCTCGCCGTATCACTGAAAATCGAAGGTGCGGCGGGAATGGCTGCGGAGGCTTTCCATCGGGCCTCGTGGAGTGAAGCATGGACCGCTGCCAGCTACTATCAGCTTGCCGAACTGGACACAGAAAAATCCGATTGGCCGCAGGCGTTGGCAGACCTCGACCATTCGCTTGCTTACAACGCTCTCAACTGCAAAGCCTGGGCCTTGAAGGCGGCTACGCTTAGGAAATTGGGACGGACCGGCGAAGCCAGGGAAGCCGCCAATAAAGCCCTTGCCGTAGACCCGCTTGATCTGTGGAGCCTCAATGAACTCACGCTGCTCGAAGGAAGTGCGCCGGCGCAGATCGCACTGGGGAATGCGCTACAAGCGAACCTGGAACTGGCGACAGACTATGACAACGCGGGTATGAAGGATGACGCGGAACAAGTGCTCAAGCGGTTTGTGGCCGCGACTCCCGACCCCAATAGCGTGAGCCCCCTCGTCTATTATTACCTTGGCTATCTCGAGGACCCGCTGACAGCGCAGCACTCTGTGCGGGGCTTCCACCCGGCACCAACGAATGCCCCCCTAAATGCCCACTCGAAGTGGGTGGTATATCCTGGCTTTGGTCCGGCATCGTTGAAATACTTCGATCAAGCCGCGAAAATGCCGCCCGATTACGTCTTTCCATTCCGCATCGAAGAATGGGGAGCGCTGGAAATGGCGGCGGATGCGAGTTCGGCGGATGCGCGCGCGCCCTACTATCTCGGAAATCTTCTCTACGACCGGCAACCTGATGCGGCCATCAAGATGTGGGAAAAATCGGCGGCGCTCGATGGCTCCTTCGCGCTGGTTTATCGAAACCTCGCACTGGCCTACGAGCAGGTACAGAACGATACGACGAAAGCGATCGCCGCCATGGAAAAGGCCGTGGGGCTGGCGAAGACCGATCCCCGTTTGCTCTTTGAACTTGACGCGCTGTACGAAGCCGGCAACGTGCCGCCCCGCAAGAGGCTTGC
>Ga0209777_10004232_pt1 | contig 17121 bp, 8 predicted proteins | sample FrelakmetHBP12HB_FD_187147 | JGI IMG/M metagenome (GOLD analysis project Ga0209777, IMG submission 187147) | Freshwater lake sediment microbial communities from the University of Notre Dame, USA, for methane emissions studies -HBP12 HB (SPAdes)... | ecosystem: Environmental > Aquatic >...
CGCCGCCGTCCCTGCGCCGGGGACACGGCGGCAGGGACGGCGGCGGCCCATGCCGCAACCTGCTCCGACGCGTCCTGGATGAGGTCCTGGATTTCCTTCAGGGCCAGCGTCTTTCCGCGCACCAGGATCGAGCCTGTTGGCGCGCGGTCGGGCTGCTGGATGTAGGCGACGAGCGTGATGTCGGACTCTCCGACCACGACGTTGAGGCCGTCGGTGGCCAGGCGCTCGCCGTCGTACGAGATCGGGCCGGCCAGGAGCATCTTCTTGCCGAGGCAGACGATGCTCGCCCTGTCGAAGGCGAGGTCGCAGGCCTCGAGTTCCGCCCCCCTCGGATCGGCCGAGGCCCGCACCTTGAACGTCACGCCTCCGCTCGGCCGGAGGTCTCCCAGCCGGGCGGGGAAAAGCGCCGCCAGGGCGGCGGCGTCGGGCGCGCGGCCGTCGATGCGGAAGGTCCAGGACGAGGGCGGCGCAAGGGCGCTCAGGTTCGGGTTGTCGAAAAGCATCCGACCGGAGACCGTGACAGTCGAGTCGGCCAATTTCACGCCGAAGCGGTCGAGGATGAGTTCGCCGGGCGACTCGCCGTAACGCGTTTCCAGCTCGAAGGTTGCCGGCGTCCCGGCCGGCTTCAGGATGGACTCTCCGTGGAGGATGCGGCAGTCGGTGGCGTCGACGCTTGCGCGGACCGTGCCCTTCAAGGGCGTCCCCTCGCAGGCGACCGAGAGCCTGGTCAGGCCGTCGAGGTCGGCCCGCGAGTAGAGCGGCTCCATGCACGGGAGGGCCTTGCGCGTCTCGGGCGTGTGACGCCAGTCGGCGTAGACCTTCAGGGCGACCTCCTGTAGCAGGGCCAGCACCTGGCGGCCGCTGGTCAGGTTGCTGTCGGGCGCGGGGGGCGACAGTTTGACGTGACCGCTGGCGCCGGTGACCGAGTCGCCGAGGTGCGCTTCGGCCTTCGTCAGGTAAAGCTCGATCGCGTCGGCCTGCGGCGGCAGGACGTCGAGCACCAGGTCCAGCCGCAGCGGCATCGCGCGAGGCTTGCGGACGGCGTCGCCCAGGTCCAGCGCCGCGCCCGTGAGGTCCACGATGCCAACGATGTGTCCTGCGCGGGGCAGGACCGTGAGGACCAGGCTGCTCTCGGCCGTGCCCTCGAGGCGGGAGTCGGCCAGGTATCTCTTGACGGCGGGGGAAAGCGCCATGAGCCTGGCCATGTCCGAGACGGACGCCTTCAGTTCGAGCGTGCTTTCGGACAAGGCGCGCACGCTCAAGGCGGCCTGCCGCGAGGCATCCGGCTTGCCCTCGGCCGCCGGGCCGGTTTCGGCCCACTTCACCTGTAGCGCGCCGCGCCCCAGTGCCTGGAATCGCGCGCCCGGCACGCCGATGTCGGCCTCGGCCAGGATGTAGTGGTCGCTGCCGGCCTGCCAGTATCCGGTCAGGGCGATGGAGGCCGGCTCGCCGAGAGGCTTCACGAACCAGTCCTTGACCTGGAAGGCCATCCGCTGGAGGTCGGCCTTGACGCATCCGCGGACTCGCCCTTCCGACAGTTCGCCCGTGCAATCCAGCGCGGCTTCGCCGGTCACGGGCGACGATGAGGCGCTGAACTGACCCGGCGCCAGCACCGCCCCGGCCGACTCGATGCCGGCGATCTTCAGAGTCCCCGAGAATCGGCCGACGGGCGCATCCTTCGGCCACTCCAGGCTCGCCGAGCCGGTCCATTCCGCCGTGCTGCCGGCCAGGACCGCGCGGACGCTGCCGACGTTGATCTGGCGGGCCTCCGGGCCGATGACCCCGGCGACGTCCAGCGTGCAGCGGGTGTCGGGGCGTTTCTGGTTGCCGTCCGGCAGGATGAGCCGCGTGTGCGTCAGGTCGGCGTGGAGTGTGGCGGCAAAGGCGGGCGGGCCGTCGCGCGTTTCGGCCGGTTTCAGGGTCGCGTGGAGCGACACGGGCCCACGTGCGCCGAACGGCGCCAGGGCCGACGCGATACCCGGGGCCATCGCCAGGAGCACCTCGGTCTGTCCGACGGCGGCGGTGATGTCCAGGTGCGTCTCGGCGGGCTTGCCGATCTGGCCCTTGGCCGTCAGGAGCGGCAGGGGCCGGCCGGCCTCGCTGAGGCCCGAATCGGTGAAAAGCGCCAGCCGCGCGAGGTCCGCCTTGGCGAAGTCGCGGCTGCACGTCGCGTCGAGTTCAAGGCGGAGCGTCTGGCCGGCGTCCTTGTGGAGCACCTTCGGCCAGTCGACGGCTGTGTGCGACAGGTCCGCCACGCCGATCACCTGGAAGCCTTCCGGCTTGGTCACGAGGTGCAGCGTGGCATCGGCCCCGCCGCCCAGTTGCTCGAACTGCTCGGCCACCTGCTTGAGGGCCGCGATGTTCTGGCAGAGCGGCGCCCAGGTGAGCGTGACGGTGGCTTCGAGGTCCATGCCTTTGGGGCGGATCGCCGGGGCGGCGGCGCCAGGCGCGCCGGCTGCGCTCGCGCCTTGACTAGCCCCCGGCGGAAGCCGGGGGTCGGCGGGCAATTGTGCACTCGCCGCAGCAGCGCCCCCCGCCTGCCGGCGGGGGCTAGTAACGGCCGGCGCGGGTATGCCCGTCGCCGGCGCAGGCGGCGGCAACGCCAGGTCCACCGTCCCCGAAACCCGAACGTCGATGCCCGGGGCGGAGAACTTCGCGAGACTCACGTCAATGGGCTTTCCCTCGCCGGACTGCCGGACCTGGAAACCCAGGACGGCCTGGGGCAGGATGGCGGCCTGGGCGTCGCCGGCCTGCGCCAGGACGAGGTCCTTGGCCTCGACGGCGCCTTCGACGGACCAGCCCGTGCGGTCGAACACGAGTCCCATGCGGCCGCTGGTGCGCCCGGCGATGCTTCGCAGGCGCGGGTCTGCCGTCGCGACGCCCGCCAGATCCGCCCAGGGCGCATCGGTCCACTCGATCTTCACGTTGCCGGCCAGGCGGTCGCGCTTCGAGAAGTCCAGGGAGTTGAGGCTTGCGGTCACCAGGAGCCCTTGCGCCTTGGAGCCCGGCTCGCCAGGGCGACGCCGTGGCAAGCCCGGCAGGCTGGCCGCCAGGTTGACGTAGCCCTTGCCCGAAGCAGCGAGCGTGCCGAGGCTGGCGTGTACGTCCGACAACGTGAAGCCGCGGCCGAGGGCCTGGTTCTCGATGTGGAACGTGCCGTCGACCACCTGGATGGCCTGGACCTGCGTCGGCGGCAAGTCCTCCAGGTTCAGGCGGCCGTCCGGCCCGATGACCACCCACAGTTCGATGCCTTCGGCGCGGATGCTCTGGAGCGGCACGTCGCCGCCCAGGTTCTCCGCCAGGTCCAGAGGGCTGAACCGCACGGAAAGCCGGTCGGCCTTAAGTAGCAGGGCATCGGGGGTCTTGGCGCTGCGGCTGATGCGGAGCCCGGTGAGGTAGAGGCCGTCGGTCCACGTGAACCGTGCGGACTCGACGCTGACGGGGAGGCCCAGGCGCTCCGCCAGGACGGACTCCACCTGGTGCCGCACGGCGGACTCCGGCGCGATCGTCGGCAGGAGTATCACGCCGCCGACCGCCAGCAGGAACAGGCCCGCCGCCAGCCAGAGGGCGCGTTTCCAGAGCCGCCGCTTGGGTTTCTTGGGTTCGACCGCGCTCACGGAAGAAAGAGTAGCGACTTGCGTTGGAAAAGTAAAGAAAGGGACGAAGGTCGTTCGAGCCCTGACCGTAAGGTCGGGGGCACGCACGTCGCGCCGTTTGGTTAGCCGCCCATCTCGATGGGCGCGTGTTTCTCGCGCGGCAAATCTTGCCCGGTCGGCGAAAACCCCGAGCTTACGCTCGGGGCTCGAGCAGGTGCGCCACCTCGGTCGCCTGGACAGCCTTGCGGCCGGCGAGCGCCTTGGGCGGCTGCGAGTCGATGAAGACGCCCCAGCCCGGGGCGGCGCCGTCCTTGGCGTCGGCGGGGCCCAGCACGATGCCGTGCGAGCCGCGGATATTCTCGGCCGTCAGCGGGATGGCCCGCCGCGGCATGTCGATCAGAAGCTCCGCCGGGTCGAAGCCGGGCTTGGCGTGGATGTCAACCGTCCGGGCGAATGGCGGGGCCTTCGTGTCGTCCAGCCACCAGTAGTACACGAAGTGGGCGTCGGGCACCGCGAGGGCCACCAGTTCGCCGCTCCTCACGTGGTCCAGGTTGGCCGCAGCCTTGCCGTCGGCCGCAAGCACGGCGGCCACGCCGTCGGTCTTCTCAAGCAGCGTTTTGACCTTGCGAACGTCGGCCGCCAGGTCGGGCGATTGCGGGAAGTAGATGTGCGCGATCTGGTTATCGACCATGGCAAACGCCCGCGAGTCGCCGGGGTACAGGTACTCGCTGCCCGCGACCTCGCGGACGCAGAGCAAGCCGGTCTCGCGCAGCACGCGGTTCAGGGCCACCTGCCGCCGCACGGGCAGGAACGAATATTCCGAGAGCACGATGACGCGCCCCCCGTCGGCCTCGGCCGCCGCGATGAGAGCGGCCAGCAGCGGCTCCAACTCGCGCGCGGCCGCGCGGTGAACGTCGCTGCCTGGCCCGGCGCGGTGGCCGCTGTAGTCCAGGTGCGGCAGGTACGTGAGCATCAGGTCCGGCTTTTCGTCGCGCCAGACGGCGATGGAGGCGTCGGCGATCCAGCGGCTGGAGCCGATCCCCGCCATCGGGCCCCAGTAGTGCATGAGGTTGAACGGCCCGCGCGGCTGCCCCGGCGTAAGCGTCGAGTCGCCTGCCGCAAGGCGCGCGTAAAGGTCGCCGGGCTTGGAGTAGCAGTCCTGGATGAGTTGGTCTCCCGGCCCGTGGATGGGCTTGGGCGAGAGGACCACGTCGGCCGTGCCGTAGAGGCTCTGCTGCCAGAAGAGCATCGCGACCTTGTTCCAGTGCGGAGTGCGGAGTGCGGAATGCGGAGTGGGCGGCGCAGCGGTTTTGCGTTTTTCACTCCGCATTCCGCACTCCGCATTTCGCACTGGCAGGTCCCACACCCGCGGCGCGTTCACGAGGTGGGCCGACTGTTCCCAGAACCGCACCTCGCACGTGTCGTGGAAGTAGAGGCCGTTGCCGATGATGCCGTGGCGCGACGGCCGCTCGCCGGTGGTCAGCGTCGCCTGCATCGTGCAGGTGACCGCCGGCAGCACGGGCTCCAGGCCCAGCCGCACGCCACGAGCGCCGAGCGCGGCCAGCGAGGGAATCTCCTCAACGAGGGCGTTGCTGAGACCGGCGACGTTAACGACCATGGTGCGCGGCATGGCGAGTCCTTTCGTTTGTTCGCGCCCTCGGAATCACTGATGTTACCAGTTGGCGGCAAGAATGCAAAGGGTCGTGAGCGTTCTTGCGTCGCGCGGCCCCGGTGATTACGATGCCTCAAAGAAACAAGGCGCCCGGCGCGCCTTCGGGAGGCCCCGCCATGCATGCCGCTGCCCGCCGTGGACTCTTTCTTGCCGCGATGATTCTCCTCTTGCCGGCCTGCCGCGCTCCGGCTGCCGAGAACCCGCAGGCCAAGGCCGACGGCTACACCGGCATCTGGTTCACGCTGGGCCAGAAATCGGAGCACGGCGACAAGTACTCCGGCGGCCTGGGCACCTACACGGCCGACCACATCCCGACGGCCATCTACGTGCCTGAGGTCAAGAAGACGTTCTTCGTCTATGGCGGCACGGTCCCCGGCCAGAGGCACCTGCTGGACATGGCGTCGTACTACGACCACGCGCGGGGCGTGGTGCCCCGGCCAACCATCGTTCACGACAAGCAGGACGTCAATGACCCGCACGACAACCCGAGCCTGGCCATCGACGACAAGGGCTACCTGTGGGTCTTCGTGAGCGGCCGCGCCGCGATCCGCCCGGGCTTCAAGTACCGCGGCACCGAGCCCTACGGCATCGACCGCTTCGAGCTTGTGCAATCGCGGACGATGGCCTATCCGCAGCCGTGGGTTGTCCCCGGCAAGGGGTTTCTCCATTGCTTTACCATGTACACGAAGGGGCGGGAGTTGTACTGGGAGACCTCGGCCGACGGCCGGGCGTGGGCCGAGGCGAAGAAACTCGCCGGCTTCGGCGGTCACTACCAGGTGACCAACGTCCGCGACGGGTCGCTCGTCACGGCCTTCAACTGGCATCCCGGCGGCGATGTGGACAAGCGCACCAACCTTTACTTCCTTCGGACCGACGACTTCGGCCGCACGTGGAAGACCGCCGCCGGCAAGGCGGTCGAGACGCCGCTGGCCGCCGTCGACAACGAGGCCCTGGTGCGTGATTACGCCGGGGAGCGGCGCCTCGTGTACATCAACGATATTCAATTCCAGCGCGACGGCCGGCCCGTCATCTTCTATATCACGAGCGGCGGCTACAAGCCCGGGCCCGAGGCCGGCACGCGCGAGTGGACCGTCGCACGCTGGACGGGCGAGGCGTGGGAGTTCCATCCGGTCACGACGTCGGACCACAACTACGACATGGGGTCGCTCTACATCGAGGAGGACGCCTGGCGGATCATCGGCCCGAGCGGGCCCGGCCCGCAGCCCTGGGGGACCGGCGGCGAGATGGCCATGTGGCTCAGCCGCGACTCGGGCGCCACGTGGGCGAAACTGCGCGACCTGACGAGCAAGAGCGAGTTCAACCACAGTTACCCGCGCCGGCCGCTCGGCGCCCAGAGCGACTTCTACGCTTTCTGGGCCGATGGCAACCCCAACGAGTTCTCCCCCTCGCGGCTGTACTTCACCAACCGCGCCGGCGACCACGTTTGGCGGCTGCCGACCGTCATGAAAGAGGACTTCGCCAAGCCCGAGGTGGCGTGGTAGCGGCCTCTCACAGTTGAATCGTTGGGTGCCACGGTCGCCCAGGCGACCGTGTGCCCCTGCCGACGCCCACGGCTGCAAACTGCGCAGCCGTGGCACCCGCGCGACTCGCCCCGACTCGCGCTTGACTGCCCGACGCCTTCGGTTACGATGCTTTCACGAAGTGAGACAAAATCGAGGATCTGGAATGGCGCAGGCAGACACCGTTGTGCGGCTCGCCGAGTCGATGGTGCAACAGACGCGCAAAATCTTACAGAGCGCGCGCTCGGAGGAAGACCTGCGCATCGGGTTCGAGAAGCTCCTGGAGCCGGTCCTCAAGAGTATCGGCATCGAGACTCATCCCCGGTACGAGCGAATGGGCGCCGAGGCCCGCACGGTTTATCGCGGCCGCCCCGATGCCGTGCACGGCCAGGTGATTGTGGAGTACGAACCGCCGGGGGCCTTCGATTCGCCGAGAAACGTGCATCACGCCTACGAGCAGTTGATCGGCTATATGACGGCCGAGAGCGAGGGCGCCGACGTTGCCAGGACCGCCGGCATCGGGTTTGACGGCCACGCGATCTTCTTCGTCCGCTACCAAGGCAAAGCCGGGGCACAACCCTGCAAGGAGTCTTTCGCGCGGCAGGGGCCGTATCCTTTCAATGCCGAGACGGCGCGCACGCTGCTGACCCGCATGAGGGCCTTGGCCCGGCTGCCCCTCAGCGCCGAGAACCTTGCTGCGAGGTTCGGCCCTAGGAGCGAGGTTGCCACCATGGCCGTCTCCGCCCTGGCGGACGCCCTGGCCAATTGGGGAGGCGAGCGAGCGCAAGTCTTTTTCCGCGAGTGGCAGCGTCTGTTCGGCATCGTGTATGGCGAGAAGTTCGGTTCCCGGCCCGACGGAGAAGCCCAGGCGCTGGCCTCGCTGTATAAGGTCTGGCCGGTGCCGGGCTTTCAGCCCCTCTTGTTCGCGGTTCACACTTACTTCGCGCTGCTGATGAAGTTGATCGCGGCGGAACTGTTGCTCTTGAGGGAAACCGCTTTCGGTTCGTCCTTTTCCGAGCAACTCACGCACGGCTCCTCCGAGCAGCTCAAGGCGCGCCTGCTGGACATGGAGGAGGGGGGCATCTACTCCAAACAGGGCATCACCAATTTTCTGGAAGGCGATTTCTTCCGGTGGTACGTCGAGTGCCTGCCGCCCAGCGTCGAGGAAGCCGTCCGCGAAATCGCCCGCGCGCTATCAAGTTTCGAGCCGGCCACCAGCTCGATCGAGCCCGATTCGGCACGCGACCTCCTGAAGAAACTATACCAATACTTGGTGCCCCAGGAAGTGCGCCATAACCTGGGTGAGTACTACACGCCGGACTGGCTGGCGGAACTGGTTCTGAACGAGGTCGGTTACGAGGGGGATGCGCGCGTCCGGTTGCTCGACCCCGCCTGCGGCTCCGGCACGTTCCTGGTCCTGGCCATCCAGCGGGCGAAGGCTTATGCCTTGGAGCATAAGGAATCCCCCCTGGAGACCACGAAAAGGATCGCCGCCAATATCTGGGGTTTCGACCTCAACCCGCTGGCCGTCATCGCCGCCCGGACCAACTACCTTTTTGTGCTGGGCGATTGGGTCCACGAACTACCCTCCCTCGAAATCCCCATCTACCTGGCCGACTCCGTTCTGTGGCCTCAGCGCGGCGGGCAAGGGCAACTGAATTTCGAGGGCGGCGATCATGCCGTCGTCTCAACCTCCGTGGGCGAGTTCCACGTGCCGGCTATCTGGATCACCAATCCCCTTCTGATGAACCGGGCCGCGCCGCTTGTGGAACAACTCGTCCGGCAGAACTATTCCGTGACTGAGATTATGAAACGCCTCCAGCGCGAAGGCGCTGTTTTTCCCCCCCACGAGGGTATTGTCGAGAGGTTCTGCGCGCGCGTGCTTGAACTTGCCCACGAGGGGCGCAATGGCATCTGGGCCAGGTTCCTTAAGAATGCCTTTGCACCGCTGGCCGCAGGGCGGTTCGATCTCGTCGTCGGAAATCCGCCCTGGATCCGGTGGGGCTATCTTTCGCAATCTTACCGCGACGCCACCTTGCCCATGTGGAAGAACTACGGCCTGTTCTCCCTCAAGGGGTCTGCCGCGCGCCTCGGCGCGGGCGAGAAAGACTTCTCCATGCTTTTCACCTATGCCGCCGCCGACTACTACCTCGGGCCGCGCGGCAAACTGGGTTTCCTGATTACGCAGGAGGTCTTCAAGTCCAAGGGGGCGGGCGAAGGATTCCGCAACTTCAGGCTCGACGAGAAGAAGCCCCTCCGGGTCCTCAAGGCCGACGACCTCACGGCGGTCCAGCCTTTTGAGATGGCCGCCAACAAGACCGCTCTCATCGTTCTGAGGCGCGGCGAGGAAACCAAGTACCCGGTCCCCTACACCGTATGGAAAAGGAAGAAGGGCGTCGGCAAGATTCCGACCGATGCTTCGCTTCAGGAGGCCCTGCCGCTTCTTACCAAGACGCGACTCCAGGCCACCCCCATCGGCAAACGCACCGGCGCCTGGCAGACGTTCGCCAAAGGCCAGAAGGAACTCCATGCCGTTGAGGGGCACAACAAGTACGTAGCCCGTCTGGGCGCCAGGGTTGAGCCTTACGGGGTTTTCTGGCTCACCATTAGCCAAGTTATGTCTAACGGTGATCTCCTAGTTTCCAATAGGGCCGATGCGGGCAAACGCAAGATAAAGCAAGTGCAAGAGCGGGTCGAACCCGACCTCGTTTTCCCCGCGGTGCGCGGCGCAGACATCCACCGATGGTGGGCGCCGGTGGGTATCTATGTTCTTATGGTGCAAGACGCACAGAAGAAGGCCCCTTACACCGAGGCCGAGATGAAGAGCCGCTGGCCCCGCACCTACGGCTACCTCACGAGGTTCAAAGATGTGCTCTTGTCGCGCGGCTCAAAGACGGTGCGCCAGTTCGCCGAGCGCACCGAGTTCTACGCCATGTTCGGCATCGGGCCGTACACCGTTGCCCCCTACAAGGTGGTCTGGAAACGCATGGCGAGCGACCTGGTGGCCGCTGTCATTTCGCAGGCCAAGACCCAGTTCGGGTACCGGCTGGTCATTCCCACGGATACGACCTCGCTGTTTGCGACCGATAAGGAGGACGTGGCGCACTACCTTTGCGCTGTCATAAACTCCACGCCGGTTCGCGAGTTCATCCGCTCTTTCTCCTCAGCCGGCCGCGGATTCGGCGCGCCCTCTGTCATGGCCCACGTGGGCATCCCCGAGTTTGACCCAAAGAAACGCCTTCACAAAGACCTCGCGGAGCGCTCCAAGAGGCTTCATCAACTCGCCCAACAGGAAAAGCAGGAGGATGTGGCCGCACTGGAGGCACGTGTTGACGAGTTGGCCCGCGCCCTGTTCGGCCTGCCGAAAGAGAAGGCCGAGGATTGAGGCGGCGCATGGGCATCAAAGAAAAAATATCCATCCTCCAGGGCGACCTCACGGAGCAGGACGTCGAGGCAATCGTCAACGCCGCCAACAACGACCTGCAACTGGGCGGCGGGGTGGCCGGGGCGATCCGACGCAAGGGCGGGCCGGCGATCCAGGAGGAATGCGACCGCATCGGCCCGATTCCCCTGGGGGAGGCCGCCATCACGGGCGGCGGCAACCTCAAGGCCCGTTACGTCATCCATGCTGCCAGCATGGCCCTCGGCGAGGAGACCACCGAGAAGAATCTGCGCCTTTCGACCCGTAACTCCCTTCTCAGAGCCGCCGAGAAGGGCCTCCGGTCCATCGCGTTTCCGGCCGTCGGGACGGGCATCGCGGGATTCCCGATGCGGCGCTGCGCCGAAGTGATGCTCGAAGAAGCTACCTTGCACCTGGGGGGCCCGACGAGCTTGGAGGACGTCCGGTTTGTTCTCTACGACCGGCCCGCCTATGAAACGTTCCTGAAAGCCTGCGAGGCCATCCCCGAGTGAACACCGAACTCAGCGTTTCCGTTCTCTTTGAGCCCGTTGCACGGGCCTCCCTGAAACTCGCCGGGGCCGGCGCCGTCGTCATCGACGCCATTCGGGCGACGACGACCATCGTTGCGGCCCTGTCGGCCGGCTGCCGCGAAGTCGCGCCGTGTCGCACGGCCGAAGAAGTGCGCGCCGAGGCGGCCCGCCGGCCGCCGGGCTCGGTCGTGACGGCCGGCGAGCGGCTGGGCGTCCGCATCGAGGGCCTGGATTACAACAACAGCCCGTCCGTCATGACGCCGGAGAACGTGGGCGGCCGCACGCTCCTCCTGACGACGACCAACGGCACGCAGGCCATTCTCGATGCGATGGCCGCCGAGACGGTACTCATCGCGGCGTTGCCGAACCGCCGGGCCGTCGCGCGGCGGCTGGCGGCGCTCGGGCGGCGGGTCGTCTTCGTATCCGCCGGCACCGTCGGCACGGTCTCCTGCGAGGACACCCTCGTGGCGGGGGCGGTCATAGCATCCCTCATGGACACGAAAAAGGGTCCAGGACCCTTTTCCGCCACTTGCGCAAAAAGGGTCCAGGACCCTTTTTCATTTCACCCCGATAATCCGGCCCTCCCATCGCTGTCCGACGAGAAAAGGGTCCTGGACCCTTTTTCGTGGCACCTGGAGGATTCGGCCCTCACGGCCTTGGCGGCGTGGCATGGGGCCGAAGGCAGGCTCTCTGAGATTTTCCACCAGACCTGGGGCGGGGCGTTTATCGCTCGCCTCGGCATGGAGGCCGACTTGGCCGTCTGCACGCAGGTCGACACGACGGACGTTGTCCCGGTCGCCCGCGGCAACCCGCCGGTGATCACGGTTGGCTGACGACGGTCCGTGAACACTGCCCAAGGGGCGCCTGTTTCCCGGCCGAAACCCGACTTTTTTGTGTACTGCGCCAGCCTCGGTGGGGTGGCACGGCCACGCTGTTGCGTGGCCGTGCGAGCCGCCCAGCGTGGCCGTGCCACCCGGCTTGAGGGATGCGAGCGAGAGTGACGCCGTACCTTTTTGTTCGGCTTTCGTTTGCCCCGGCCGAAATCAGTGTTATACTATCCACGTCTTACACATCAGTTGCGATGCACTGGGCCGACTCCCTTTAGAGAAGGGTCACGTCCGAGGGGTGTGCGAACGAGCTACCCCTGCGTTCGGTCCGGGCATCGGAAGCACCGTTGCCTCTGACGATGCCAACGGGCCACGAAAAAGGTCGGACGGGGGAGTCCGAGGCTCGCGCTACCCGGCGCGAGGGCGGGGGAGGCCGCACGTCCGCGCCGGCCGATCCGGCCCCCTGCGGCCGCCGGTTGGTGGGTTGGCGCAAGTGGCTGCTGCGGGTCGTCCTGATGGTCGTTTCGCCCCTGGCGGTCCTGGCGCTGGTGGAAGTCGTCCTGTGGTTGGCTGGCTTCGGATACCCGACGGGGTTCCTTATCACGTCCGACGGCGGGGCCACTTGGACGGAGAACCCGCGGTTCTTCCGGCGGTTCTCGTCGCCGGGAGTCGAGTTGGAGCCGGAGCCCATCCGGTTGGCCGGGGCCAAGCCGGCCGGAAGTTGCCGCATATTTGTGCTCGGCGAATCGGCCGCCCAGGGCACGCCCGAGCCCGCCTACAGCTTCGGCCGCATCCTCCAGGTGATGCTCCGCGAGCGCCACGGCAGCGCGGCGGTCGAGGTGGTCAACGCGGCGGTCATGGGCATCAGCAGCCACGCCATGGTGCCGATTGCCCGGGACTGCGCTAAGCGTAATCCTGATGTCTTCATCATTTACGCCGGAAATAACGAGATCGTCGGGCCGTGGAGCCCGTTCACGGCGCCGGCCCCCCTGGCGTCGTACCGTCCCCTGATCCAGGCGGTGCTGTGGGCGAAGGCGACGCGGGTCGGCCAGCTCGCCGAGGCGGCCTTCTGCAAGAGGGCCGAGCGGCAGACGATCGAGACGTTCCTCGGCTCCGCCATCGCGCCCGACGACCCGCGGCGGGGGATCGTCCGCGACCACTTCCGGGCGAACCTCCGGGATGTCCTGCACATCGTCCGGGGCGCCGGCGCCCGGGCGGTCGTCGCAACGGTCGCGACCAACCTGCGCGACTTCGCGCCGCTGGCGTCGCTCCACCGCAGCGGCCTGTGCGCAGCCGACCGGGCCGAGTGGGACCAACGGTTTGCCGCCGCCGAGGCCGCGGAGGCCTCCGGCAGGCTCACGCAGGCGATCGACCACTATCAGCGGGCGCTCGAAGTCGATGACCGCTACGCCGAGGCGCATTACCGGCTCGGGCGGTGCCTGCTGGCGCATGGCCGCTACGACGAGGCCCGCCGCCACTTTGCCCTGGCGCGCGACTGCGATGCGCTGCCGTTCCGCATCGTGGGGCCCCTGAACGCCGCCGTGCGAGCGCTGGCCAGCGGGCGGGAAACCGAAGGCATCTACCTCGTGGACGCCGAGGCGGCCTTCGAGGCTGCCGCGCAGCCCTGGGGCGGCATACCGGGGGAGGAATCGTTTTACGAGCACTGCCACATGACGTTCTCGGGCAACTACTGTCTGGCGGCGGCAATGCTGCCCGCGGTCGAAGCGGCGGCCGGCATCGGCGAAGCCGCGGGGCCGGTCCCGTCCATCACGAGATGCGAGGAACTCCTGGCCCTCACGGAATGGGGCAGCTACCGCATGGCCGTCGATATGCTGAAGGTCGTGGCCAAGCCGCCCTTCACGAACCAGTCCGACCACGTGGAGTGCCTCCAGCGCCTGCGCCGGAAGGCGGCCTCTCTTGGCGCCCTCGAAACGCCCGAGTTGCTGCGACGCCAGGTCCGGCTCTACGAAGAGGCCATCCGCCGCGCTCCCGACGACTGGTGCCTGCATCATAAGTTTGCGATCCTGAAATTCGATTCCCACGACTTCGTCGGCGCTGCCGCCGAGTTCCGAGAGGTCCTGCGCATCATGCCGCACCACCTCGAGGCCCGCGTACGCCTGGGCGATGCGCTGGCCCGACAGGGGCTGAAGGACGAAGCCGTGGCGCTCTGGAACCAGTCGCTCTGCGAGCGGCCCGAGTGCATCCAGGCGATCAGCCGCATGATCGGCGAGATGGCGGCCGAGGGCAAGATCGACCGGGCCGTCGAATGGGTCGAAAAGGCCATTAACATCCGGCCCGATGCCGGCAGCTACGAGCAACTCGGGAGCCTCCTGGCGCAGCAGGGGAAGCCCGCCGCAGCCATAGATCAGTACCGGCGGGGCCTCCAGTTGCATCCCGACGACCCTTGCCTGCGCGAGTGTCTGGCTGAGGCGCTGGCAGCCCAGAAGAGTTTCGCCGAGGCGGCCGCCGAGTTCGAGGCCGTCCTGCGGGTCGATCCGGACCACGTCGCGGCGCGATGCGCCCTGGCGCGGGTCCTGGCGGCCCTCGGGGAAATCGAGAAGGCGGCCACCCAGTGGCGGATGGCGCTGGCGCTGAACCCGGCGTCGCGCGAAGCCCGCGAGGCACTGGCGAAGCTGCGCCCTGCCGCGGGGCTCGACCCCGTCCTCGGCGAGGCGAAGGTGGCCCATTCCAGCGGCGACGCCGGGCGGTAGACTTCGATTTTGCGCGGCGGGTCTCCCGACCCGCCGCGCCGCATTTCCCCCCATGCGGGTTTTGCTTGGCACTGCCGCGCGGCCTGCGTATGATTTCGCCATGGGGCAGATCCGCCAGGTTGAACCCGTCAAGCTCTTCGTCGGCATGCTCTCGGCCTATCCCGGAGCGCTGGCCGACGCCGAGGCGCCCCTCGTTGAGCGGCTGGGGCCGGTCGACGTACGCAGCGACCTCTTCGCCCACGAGTTCACCGAGTACTACCGCGACGAGATGGGCCATCCGCTGGTGCGGCTGTTCGTTTCGTTCGAGCGCCTGATTGCTCCCGACCAGGTCGTTGCCGTCAAGCGCCTGACCAACGAGATCGAGAACCGCATTGCGGGCGAAGGGCAGTGGCCAGTTCTTCGCCCCATGAACCTCGACCCCGGCTACATCGCCCCATCCAAGCTGGTCCTGGCGAGCACGAAAGACTTCTCGCACCGCATTCACCTCCAGGAAGGCATATATGCCGAAGTGACGCTCCTCTTCGTGCGCGGCGACTGGAAGGAACTCCAGTGGACCTACCCGGACTACCGGACGCCGGCGTACCACAAGTTCTTCACGCAGGTGCGCACGCGCCTGATGGAGCAGCGGCGCCGAGGTGAAGCATGATTGAGATTAACTTCTCCCTGGGGGCGTTCCTGCCGGCCCTTGTGTTGTCGGTGTTGCTGACGCCTTTGGCCCGGCGCATAGCGCTGGCGGCCAATCTTGTTGCTCCTGTGCGCCCCGACCGGCTTCACCGCGAGGCCCGGCCCTACGGCGGAGGCCTGGCGCTCATGGGCGTACTGGCGATCGTGGCGCTGCTCATTCGGCTGACATACGACATGGCGTTGAACTTCATCTGCAACGAGCGATTCGAGGGTACGTGGGTCGAAGTGCTTCTCCGCCCGTTGGTCTATTTCGTTATTGCTATGGGACACTGGGAGTTCTTTACCCTCGGCCTCGGCGCGATCCTGTTTTTTGTCATCGGGTTGATAGACGACCGCTTTGCCCTCTCGGCGTGGCTGAAACTTGCTCTTCAGGCCCTCTCGGCGGCAATCATGGTGGTTGGGTGCGGCATGGAGAGGACGGCGTGGGTGCCCTTCCCGGGCGCTTCGGAGTTGATGAACATCCTTTGGTTCCTCGCGGTGGTGAATGCTTATAACATGTTGGACCACGCCGACGGGCTGGCGGGAGCAAATGGTCTGATCGCCTTGTTGTCATTAGCCGCGGGGATGATGGCGACGACATCCTGGTTCTACAGGGGGGGCGCAATGTTCACCGCAGGAATTGCCTTGGTGACAGCGGGCGGGCTGGCGGGGTTCCTGTTCTTCAATTTTCCGCCCGCTAAACTCTTTATGGGCGATGCAGGAAGCATGCTCGTCGGCTATCTTCTGGCTGTGTTGACTGTTCCCGTGCACTGCTATTCACGCGAAGACGGGACGAGCAAATTCGTCATCCTCATCCCCCTGGCCATCCTCGCCGTTCCGCTCTTCGACATGGTCTGCGTCACGCTCTCGCGCATCCGGCGGAGGCAGAGCCCGTTTCGCGGCGATGCCACCAGCCACCTGGCCCACCGGATGCTGGCGCGCGGGTGGAGCCCTCGCGGCATCGTGGCGTTTGCCGCCGCGGCGTCGGCGGTCGCGGGCGGGGCGTCGGTGGCGATGTACTTCCTCTCTGGCCCCGCGCTCCTGCTTCCGTGGCTGGCGGTGGCCGCGGTCCTTGTGGCGATGCTCCTGGTCCGGCGCCCTGTCTGTCCGGAGGCGACATCATGATGCGGCAGACCGAGAAAAAGGGGACAGCCCCCTTTTTGGAGAGGCTCAAAAAGGGGACAGCCCCCTTTTTCTCGCCCGAGGCCGTCGCCCGCATCTTGCGCGGGGCGGTCATCGTGGTCGGCGCCGCGGCCGTGCTCGTCCTGCCGCAGTTCACGACCAACGCCTCGTTCGACGGCGTCGTCGGCCTGCCGGGGCCCGTGATGGTCCTTGGGCTCGGGCTGGCGCTCTGGCTGATGCCGATGCTCCTGGCGGCCTCGTGGGTGGCCGAGGGCCGCGCGCGGCTCTCGCACCCCTGGCTCGCGTTGCCGGTCGCGCTGTTCGTTGTCGGCGCGGCGATTTCGACGGCCCTGGCGGCGGACAAGTTGTCGGCCCTCGTGCGCGCGGCCGAGATGACGGGCGTCTGGGCGGGCGCGTGGGCGATCGCGGAGTCGCTTCGCAGCAATGGCGAGCGGCGGTTCCTGCTGGCGGTCCTTGTGGCGGCGGCGGTCGGGGCGGCCGCCGTCGGCATTCACCAGCAGGCGTGGGGTCTCCCCGACGCATGGCAATATTTCCAGGAGCATCGCGAAGAGGTCCTCGCCAGGCAGAATATCGTGCCGGGCAGTTACGCCGAGAAGGCATTCATCGGCCGGTTCACGGGCGGCGTTCAAGCCGGACTCGGCCACCCGAACGTCCTGGCGGCCCTGCTGGTGCTGGGCCTTCTTGTCGCGGTGGGCCTGGTGCGCGAAAAGTGGTCCGAGGCCGGCACGAAGGGCTCGCGCGGCTTGGCGGTGGTGCTCGCGCTGGCGGCGGGGACGTGCGCGGCGGGCCTGGCGTTGACGCAGAGCCGCGCGGGGATCATCGCCGCCCTCGTCGGCCTGTGGTGGCTGGGCGTTGCCTGGTGGACCAGGCGCAGGACACTGAGGCTCGCGCTCTACCTTCTGCCGCTTGCGGCCGGCGCGGCAGCGATCACCGTGGCTGTGACGGTGGACGGGCCGACCTTCGAGAGTGGCCTGCTGTCGCTTCGCTACCGGCTGGACTACTGGCAGGCGACGGCCCAGGTACTCCTGCGCCACGGGCTGGCAGGCGTCGGCCTGGAGA
>Ga0209777_10004233_pt1 | contig 17121 bp, 17 predicted proteins | sample FrelakmetHBP12HB_FD_187147 | JGI IMG/M metagenome (GOLD analysis project Ga0209777, IMG submission 187147) | Freshwater lake sediment microbial communities from the University of Notre Dame, USA, for methane emissions studies -HBP12 HB (SPAdes)... | ecosystem: Environmental > Aquatic >...
GCTGTCTGTTGCGACGCACGATATGCCCATGTCTACTTCGTTGCGCTCGGTCGCCGTCCTCGACGTACTGTTCAAGTACGCCTCCGGGCGGCTCCCTTCGCGCGCCTCGTATCCACCGGCATCTCCTGCGTCTCACGACGAAACCGTGTGAGAGAAGCGGACTACCGGCAACCAGCCGTCTCAAACGTCGCCAGGATGTTGAGCACCTCAGGCTCCATCCTGGCACGGCGGACGCGCTCGGCCTTGACGATGGAGGCGAGTGTATCCACGGATGTCTCCACGTCCCGGTTCACCAGCACGTAATCGTACGCGCGGAAATTGCGGATTTCCTCGGCCGCTCCCTGCAGTCTGCGTTCGATAACTCTTTCAGAGTCTTCAGATCGGGTCCGCAGCCGCTTGGCCAGTTCGTGGCGGGAGGGCGCGAGGACAAAAATACTTACTGCATCCGGGACCTTAACTTTCAATTGTCGCTCACCCTGGACATCGATGTCGAGCAGCACGTCGCGACCCTCGGCCCGAGCCCTTTCGAGGATGCCCTTATGCGTTCCGTAGAGATTTCCGAAGACCTCGGCATGCTCCAGAAACTCGTCGCGGGCCAGCATGGCCTGGAACTCCTCGCGCGAGACGAAGTGGTAGGCCTTGTCCCGCACTTCCTGCCCGCGAGGCTGGCGCGTCGTATGGGAGATGGAGAACAGAAGCCCGGGGTCGCGCTCGAGCAGCCGGTGCACGAGAGTGGATTTCCCCGACCCGGAAGGGGCCGAGATGATGAACACGACGCTCATTCGAGATTCAGCCCCTGCTCGCGGATCTTCTCAATCTCGGCCTTGGCGGAAAGGGCGAGGTCGCTGAGCTCGAGTCCCGTCTCCCCGATGCCCGTGGACTTCGAGAGGATGGTGTTCGTTTCGCGCTGCATTTCCTGCAGCAGGAATTCCAGCTTCTTGCCGGCCTCACCGGAGGAGATGAGCAAGTCCTCGAGCTGGACTGCATGAACCTTCAGGCGAGTGAGCTCCTCGCTGATGTCAGTGCGGTCGGTGAGGTAGGCAACTTCCTGCGCGAGGCGCTGCGGATCAACGCCGACGCCATTCAGCAGCTCATTGAGCCGCTCGTTCAGCCTGGTCTGGAATTCCGCCGTCGCGCGCGTGCGCAATTCTTCCATCCGGCGGGCGGCGCGGAGGAGGGCGCCGTTCCTGGCGCGCATGTCGGCAGCGATCTCAGCGCCCTCGCGCTCGCGGAACTGGTTGAAGGCCACGAGCGCCTGGTCAAGCGTTGCGAGAAGCAAGGACTCGATGTCCGGATCGGGCTCGGCATCGGCCGGACCGAACATGCCAGGTAGTTGAAAGGCCACGTTGAGATCCGGCTCGCCGTGCAAGCCGTGGACCGCGGCCAGGCGATGGAATGCCTGCAGATAAGTCTCCAGCAGTGCCTGGTTCACCTCGGCGGGAGCGCCTGCGCGATTGTCCACGCACTTGATCTGGAGCTGGACGTGGCCGCGAGTGACGTGCCGCTTTACCGCGGCGCGGATGGCGGGCTCAAACGGGTCGAGCTCCGGCGCCATGCGCACGTGGATATCGAGCCCGCGGTGGTTCACACCCTTCACGGTGGCGGTAACTTCGCGGTCGCCGGATACATTGCGCGCGCGCGCAAAGCCGGTCATGCTGCGGGGATTCATCCTCTGCTTCACCTCGGGATCAGCCATTGTACCGGAACAGCCCGCTCACGAGTTGACGACCGGATCGGGCTCCAGGTATTGCAGAGTGTGCAGCCGCTGGTAAATGCCGCCGCCGCTCACCAGTTCGTCGTGAGTGCCGGACTCGGAGATGCGGCCCTGGTCGAGGACGATGATCTTGTCGGCACGCCGGATGGTTGAGAGCCGGTGCGCAATCACGATGACGGTACGCCCGGCCATCAGGTTCGCGAGCGCGCGCTGGACCAGCACCTCGGACTCGGTATCGAGATGCGACGTCGCCTCGTCGAGGATCAGGATAGGCGCGTTCTTCAGCAACGCTCTCGCGATAGCGATTCGCTGCCGCTGCCCGCCGCTGAGTTTCACGCCCCGCTCACCGATGACGGTGTCGTAGCCCTGTGGCAACCTCAAAATGAACTCGTCAGCGAGAGCGTTGCGGGCAGCTTCCTCCACTGCCTTGACGGAGGCGTTTGGGCTGCCGTAGCGGATGTTGTTCAAGACGGTATCGTTGAACAGGAAAGTATCCTGGGCGACGATTCCAATCTTCTGGCGCAGGGAGGCAAGCTGCAGTTGGCGGACGTCGGCGCCCCCGATGACGACGCGGCCGGCGCTGACATCGTAGAACCTGGGCACGAGGTTCACGAGAGTGGTCTTCCCCGCCCCGCTGGGACCGACGAGTGCGATCACTTCGCCCGCGTTGACCGTGAGACTCACGCCCTCGAGCAGGAACCCGTTGGGGGATGCCGGGTACCGGAACGAGACGTTCTCGAACGAGACGGCGAGGTCCATGCCTCTCAGAGGACGCGCACCGGCGCTGTCGGCGATGTCGTCCTTGCGCGAGAGATAGCCGAGTACGCGCTCGGATGCACCCGAAGCCTGCTGGAAAATGTTGTGAATACCCGTGAGGCGCTTTACCGGCTCGTAGAGCATCAGGAGGGCCATGACGAAGGACGTAAAGTCGTCGATCCTCATAGCGTGAGCCTTGATCTGGTTCCGCGCGTACCAGAGCAAGCCCACGATGGTGAGGGCGCCGAAGAACTCGATGAGCGGCGAGGCCATGGCCTGCTGGGCGATGTACTTGAGGTTGCTACTTTTCCAGCGGCGGGCAGCCGCGCCGAAGCGGCGCGATTCGTGCGTTTCGGCGCAGAACGACTTCACAACGTGGTGCCCGCTGAGGGTCTCCTGCAGGATCTGGCTGACCTCGGCTTGTTCGTCCTGGGCGCGGCGCGTGATGCGGCGGATGCGCTTGCCGATGCGGGCGGTGGGGATGAGCACGAAGGGCAGGAGCGTGAGGCTGATCACCGCGAGGCGCCAGTCTTTCGTGAGGATCACGGCGAGGAGGAACGCCGCGGTGAAGTTCTGGCGGAGCCAGTCGGCGGCCATGTGCGAGATGGCCACCTGAATCTTATCGATGTCGTTCATGATGGACGACATCAGCTTGCCGGTGGAGTGCGTCTCAAAGAACTGCGCACCCTGGCGGAGAACCTTGTCGAAGACCCGCTGGCGCAGATCGGTTACGGCGGAGAGGCCGGCGTAATTGATGAGGAAGTTGCCGGCGTAGTCGCACAATCCCTTTGTGAGGAAGGTGGCCAGGATCGCGACGGCGATCATAGTCCAGACGTTGTGGATCCAGCCGGGCGTAAGTTGTTCGAGGTAGATGGTGCGGTGGATGAAAGGAATAGTGAAGAGATCGACAGGCGTGTCGGGAACCGCCGGGTTCAGAACGCGCCCGAAGACCTTGCCGACCAGCAGAACGGTCATGCCCTGAGCGGCTCCGACGACGCCCATCAGTACGGCAGAGCCGAGGATGGCCCACCAGTATGGAGCGACAAACCGCAGCAGGCGTCCGGCTTCCTTCATGCTGCGATCCTCGGCCGGTCGAGCGCTGGTGCGGCCGCGCAGCCCGCACATTTCGCGGGATCGCCCGCGATCATCTGGTCAACTGCGATTCGCATTCACGCCGGCTTACTCTTCGACCTTCGCTTCGTCTATGAGCATGACCGGGATATCGTCCCGGATGGGGTAAACCCGCTTGCATTCGACGCACTTCAGCCCGCTTTGATCGTCCTTCAGTTCCAGCGCCGCCTTACACAGCGGGCAAACTAGTATGTCGAGTAATTCCTTGCTGATCGCCATAGTGCTCAACGCCTCGACACGGCATCAGGCGTGAGCGGCAGCGATGTCCGCCCGCGCCCGCGAAATCGCCTCTAAGAACTGCCTGGCACGCTGTTCGATCACTTCGAAGCGGCCTTCTCTGACCGATCTTTCGTCCACCAGTTCCGCCCCTACGGCGACGGCGCAAGCGCCCGCTTTCAGAAACTCGCCCGCATTCTCCAGGTTGACGCCGCCGGTGGGAATCATCTCGATGTGCGGGAGAGGCGCCCGCAGAGCCTTGATGTACTTCGGCCCGCCGACCGCGCCGCAGGGGAAGACTTTGACGATGTCGGCGCCCGATTCCCAAGCCGTCAGTACTTCGGTGGGCGTCAGCGCACCCGGCATCATCACCTTGGAATACCGCTGCACCATCTCGACAGTGGAGATGCGCAGGTTCGGGGAAACGAAGAACTGCGCTCCCGCGAGCATGCATGCGCGGGCGGTCTCCGGGTCGAGCACAGTACCCGCGCCGAGCACAATGCGGTCGCCGAATGCGTCGGCAGCCCTTTCCAGGGCCCGCACGGCTCCCGGAACGGTCATGGTGATTTCAGCGGCCCGAATACCGCCTTTGTAGATGGCCTCGATGGCTTGAATCGCCCCTTCGGCTGAGGATGTCCGAACTACTGGCACGATCCCGATATCGGTGATGAAGGACAGAATCTGCGCTTTCGTCATGAAAATACGATCTTAACACTGCGGGGCGGCTACGCTCCGAGTGGGGCGCCCACGCAGCCGCCTCGCGCGGGCCCACGCCGTCGCGGTTTCATCCTTGCGCCGGACTGGGGCGACCCTACCAATCCAATGCCGCGCCGTCGTCGGCGTCGTAGGATTCCGGATTGCGCCAGTCGTGCCCGATCTTATCCGCCATCGCGTTCTCATCAAGCTCAATGCCCAGTCCGGGCCCCGTGGGCAGGTCGAGGTATCCCTCCCGGATGGTGAAGGGTTTCTTCAGATACCCCTCGCCGAGAGAAACCTGCTCCTGGCAAAGAAAGTTCGGGATGGAGGCAGCCATTTGTACGCCGGCGGCAAGCGAAATGGGCCCGAGCGGGTTGTGGGGGGCGACGCTGGCATAGTAGGCCTCGGCCATGCCGGCGATGAGCCGGACCTCGGTGATGCCGCCCGCGTGGCACAAATCGGGCTGCAGAACCGTGGCCGCCTTTTTCTCGAGAACCTCGCGAAAACCCCACTTCGTGAAGACGCGCTCGCCGGTGGCGATCGGCAGGAACGTGCCGCGCGCGATCTCCGCCATGACGTCGTGGTTCTGCGCCTGGCAGGGCTCTTCAATGAACATGGGCTGATACGGCTCGAGCGCCCGGATCAGCAGTTTGGCCGTTGCGGGGCTGATGGCGCCGTGAAAGTCCACGGCGATGTCCACCTCATCGCCCATCTCCTTCCTCAGCTCCGCGAACTTCTCCGCGGCGTAGGATACTGCCGCGCGGGTCTCGATGTAGCGCGACGGCCTTCGACTGGCCGGACCGGTCTTGAAGGCGGTAAAGCCGCGAGCCTGCGCGGCCTTCATCTGGGCGACCGTGCCCGCGTGGGCATAGGCCCTGACACGCCGGCGAGTCGGCCCGCCGAGAAGCTCATAGACCGGGACGCCGAGCGCCTTGCCTTTGATGTCCCACAGCGCCATGTCGATGCCGCTGAGGGCGCTGGTAAGGATCGGACCGCCGCGATAGAACGCGTGGCGGTAAATGGCCTGCCAGTGGTGGACCACCTGGCGAGGGTCTTTGCCCACGAGGTACGGCTCGATCTCCTTGACCGCTTCGGCGCACGTGCGGGCCCGCCCTTCGGTGATGGGCTCGCCCAGGCCGATAATGCCGGCGTTCGTGTGGACCTTGAGGAAGAGCCAGCGCGGCTTCACCAGGAAGGTCTCGAGCCGGGTAATCTTTAGGTTGTCCTTGGAAGCGATGGGCGCCTCCGGACCGGGGACTTCGCCGGCGGCGGCGATCTCGAAAGAACCGAGCCCTAGCCCGGCCAGAGCGCTCCTCGTCACTGCACGGCGGCTGACGTCCCCACCGCTTGCACTGCCTTTACCGGATGCCATGGGGACAACGGTACACAATCATGGTGGTCGAGATCAAGGTGAAGCCGAATTCGAGGAAGCCCCGGATAGAGGAGGCGCCCGGGGGCGGGCTGACCGCTTTTCTCAAGTCGCCGCCCGTTGAAGGCAGAGCGAACGCAGAGCTGATCGAGCGCGTGGCCGAATGGTTCGGAGTGGCGAAATCGCAGGTGCGGATCAAATCGGGCCTGGCGTCGCGGGTGAAGCGGGTGGAAATCGAACGGTAAACACTCTGGCGCGGCTGGATCGCCTCCAGCTAAGGCAAGACGGATCGGCTGTGTTTTCGGTATACTGCCCGTCTGTTGCGCACCAGGTTTGGCGATCATCTCAGGCGCTGCTGTGTACCAAGACGATCTCAGAAGCATGATTTCCCACGCTGCAGAGACAGCTCGCGCGTTCCTCGGGCCGATGCCGGGCCGGCGCGAAATCGAGGCAGTTTGTCGGGTTGCGCTGGCGGCCGCCGTGGTGTTGACTGCGTTATCAATCGCGCTTGGTAGTGCAGGTCGCCTGTTTCTAGGTCACGCACCCGGAGGAGATTTCGCCCAGTTCTACGTCGCAGGCAAGATCCTGAATGAGTATTCGGGAGCGAGAGTTTACGACGTGCTGCTGGAGAGCAAGCTGCAGGCGGGCGTCCGTCCGACAGACAACCCCAATGTTGCTCTCGTTTATGCGAATGCTCCTTTCATTGCCCTATTGTGTCGCCCTTTAGCGTGTCTACCGTATCTTTGGGCATATGCGGTTTTCCTGCTCCTGATCTCAGCATTGTATGTCTCCGGACTGTGGCTGATCTGGCCTGCCGGTGAGGGATTCCGGAAGGTGTCGCGGACAGCGCTCCTGGTGAGCCTATCGTTTGCACCTTTCGCATTTGAATGCTGGTTTGGCGGCCAGCTCTCGGTCCTCGCCTTCTTTTTCCTCGCGCTTCTCGTCCGCTGCGAGCGGGCGAATCTGCGTGTCGCGGCCGGTGCATCCCTGGCAGCGTGCATCTATAAGCCGACGCTTCTCGTCCTCGCCGTGCCTATGCTGCTGGTGGGCAGGCGCTTCAGGGAGTTGGCCGGGTTCCTGGCAGGCACGTCGGCGCTCGCTGGAGTCTCACTTTTGGCGGTCGGCCAGGAAGGCTGCGTCGGCTACCTCCGCACACTCATGATGTACGGCCACTTTTCGTTGGGTGCGGATTCTCCCCTGCAATTTCAGAAATACGTGGACATTCGAACCTTCTTCCGACTGCTGTTCGGAAGCCACTCCTACCTTGGGGGAGTAGCGGCGCTCGCATTCGCTGCAGTTGCCATTTTTCGCCTCAGTAAAGCTTGGGCACGGTCCGGTGGCTATCCCCGCCCCGCGCAGGAACTACTTTTGGCCGCCACGATGTCGTGGACACTTGTGTGGAATTTGTACGTACCCCTCTACGACACCGTCCTGGCTGTAATCGGCGCGCTCCTGACTGCGGGCGTTCTGTACCGCTCGGCGGACGGTCAGGAAGGCAACCCCAGCATCCGCTCTTTTCACATAATGGTCCTTCTGCTCTATACGGGGGCCTGGCTTACACAGCCCCTGGCGTCTGCGTTCCGGATACAGGTATTCACAGTGTTGCTCGCCGGATTCGGCTGGGTGCAATTGACGTGGGCGCATCGTGCGGCGCAAGGCGTTCAAAGTGTCGAGTGCCCCGGTCACACTGGGCGCGCCGGTGCCGCCTGAGTGCTCCGCGACGCGGGACACTGCGTCAATCGCGGCCGGCCTATGGCGTGAAAGATTGAACGCTACCGCTGCGGGCGGAACCGAGATGTTAGCGGGCTCTTCATTGTATACTTACGTGGAACTTCGCTCATGCTCGAACGTCTCCCGTGGATAACGCAAATCCTGCTGGCTGCCATCGTTCTGGGGGCGGGCTACTACGATCTCCGATGGCGCCGGATTCCCAACTGGCTGACGCTCACCGGCGTGGTGACCGGTCTGGCGCTGAACGCGTTCCTGTTCGGTCTGCCCGGGCTCGGGAAGGCAGCGGTGGGAATTGTGCTCGCCATGCTGATCAACTTCCCGCTCTATTTGCTGCACGCCCGCGGAGCGGGAGACGTGAAGCTGCTTGCGGCCATCGGGGCCATCATCGGCTGGCGCCACTGGATCGCCATCTTCATCATCTCGGGCATTCTCGGCGGTGTTCTCGCGCTCGCGCTAATGCTGGCGAAGGGGCGGTTTCGTAAGACGCTGTGGAATACCGCATACATCGTGAGCGAGATGGCGCATTTCCGGGCTCCGCACCTGAAGAGCGAAGAACTGGATGTGAACAGCCCGCTCGCATTCCGACTGCCGCAGGGAGTGGTGATTGCACTCGGAAGCGTCGCGTTTCTCGGCCTCCAGGCGATGATGACTCAATAGCCGCAGTGCGATGAGCACAGAATCCCAGATTCCCCCCCGAAGCAAAAGCCCGGGCACGGCTCACCTCGCAGTCTTCGCGGCGCTGGGCGTTGCGCTGATGGTGGCGGTATGGATCCCGACGTCGGATCAAGTGATTCGGGGCTGGAACGATTTCGTGGGGCTCTACGCTGGCGCCCGCCTCATTGGTACGCCGGACCAGTTCAATCTCCAGCGGCAGCACGAGGAGCAGTGGCGGACAGTGGGTGTCGCGGGACCGGTGTTTTCGTTCACCAGGCTGCCGGCATTTGCCGTGGCGTTACGTCCCCTCACACGATTGCCGTACCAGACAGCGTATTTCGTTTGGCAGGCTCTCTCCATGGCGGCACTGGTCGGATTCATGCTGCTTTGGCCGACCAGCAACCGTCCACTGCTGGTGGCCATCTGCTGTTGGTTTTTTCCGCTGTCGGCGTCGTTCGCGAATGGCCAGGACCTTATGTTTATCCTGCTGTTCCTGGCGCTGGGCACCCGATGTGCGGATCACTGGGAATTCGGTGCCGGTATCGTGCTCGGCTTTTGCGCCCTGAAACCGCATCTCTTCGTGCCTCTGCCCCTCGTGCTGTGTGCATCAAAGCGCTGGCGCATGTTGGGAGGCATGGCTCTGACGGGCGGATTTCTGCTCGCTATCAGCTTCCTGGTTGCTGGGGAGAACTGGATTCCCGGCTATCTGCGGCTGGTCACAAGCCCGGCGATAGAGATCGAAGGGTGGGAGTACTTGCCGAACATTTATGGCATCGTGCGGCATCTACCTCACAGTTGGATTCTGGAGATTATTCTCGGCGTGGCCACCGTGACCGTCGCAATCGTGATAGCACGGCGGTGCGATTTCCGAACCGCGCTGGAGGTTGCACTCGTCGCGGGGTTCCTCACGGGTCACCACTCGCACGTTTCGGACTTGAGTTTGCTGCTGCCCGCAGTCCTGGAGCTTGCCTCAAGGCAAGTTCCTGAGTCGCGGCCGGCGCTCCTGCAGGAGCCTTCCTGACAAGTGTCGCGGCAGTAAGTGACGTGAGCCTGCTCGCCCATGGCCGCCAGCAAAGGCGAGCGCCGCTTGCGGATCACGTCGAGCTTATTGCGCGCTTGTTTCAGCAGCGGCACACGGCACCAGCCTCGGCTGTTTCGCTCGGCATCGAGCGGCGGCGCCATCGCATCGACAATCAAGGGTCGGAGTATCCGAGACGCTCGCACTCCGCCCCACACCTCCCCAGTGCGCACTCACAGCTCGGTTCACGTGCGTTCTTAGTGTTCCACACCCGCGGCGCGAGCCTTCCTCATGGGGTAGGAGGGACTCAGCGACCCACGGGCGGGGCGTTCGCACCGCTCACCGCGAATAGGGAATCGCCTTCCTGTCTGCACGCCGCAACACACTCGACACGAGCACCGTCGGCCTGAAGTTGCGCGAACAGCCATTCCTTGCCGCTCCCTGTCTGACCCCACACAAGAAACCGGGGGTGGTTGGACAGAAAGGCATGGTAGTCCGCAACTGGAATCGGCACGATTCGGCCGAGTGACCGCAATTCGATGTCCACCGCATCTTCCCGAGTGTGCCGCACGGCCGCGCTCTCGTCAATCAAGTAGACGAGCGTCGCGCGACGCGTGGCGGCGCTATAGTGGACCCGGGGCAGAAACGAGAGCCCGTCGGCGACAACCACCGGCACTTCACTGGGCGATTCACCATGGTATTCTGGCGGGCCCTGTGTGTACCTTGACCGAGTTGCACCACCAGCCCTTATCTGCCAGACAACAACCTGAAGCGCCATTGCGATAATGGCCGCAGTGGGCAACCATGACCTCCAGCCCGATTGCGGGATGCATCTGAATACTGTAAGCCCAAGGAGGATCGCCAGCCCCTCAATGCTCGACAGCGCATACCTGAAGTGGTAAAAACCCACGACGCCCCGCGCTCCGATGAACTCGAAAATGGGGAGACCAGCTAGTGTCAGCAGGGCGCACCATTCGTGCGCCGGAATCGCGGCGCGGGCAGGAGGCACCGAAGCCGGCCGGCCTGTCTGAGTGGCGACCACAATCGCCAGACCAAGCACGAAGAGAAAGACCGGCGGAATCACAACAAGTGAACCGACAAATCGCTGCAAATCGGGCGTCAAAGGAGTGTGGGCGGTTGAAGCGCGGCTCGCGGAGAACAGAGGCACGTACATCAGTACGAGCGGGGCCGGCAGAAAAATGGCAGCTAATGCGCTCCGGTCCACATGCTTGGTCGAATACGTTCTAACCAATTCCCCGGTCACGAGCGGGATGAAGATTAATACCGCGTAGCAGTGGCTCAGCAACGCGACCACGAGCCCCGTTGAGAGTCCCACGAGCGCCCAAGCGCGACGACGATGGGCGTCCGAGAGGCCTTGCCATGATAGGAGTGAGACACCGCACCCGGCCAACACAAAGGCGTAGGGTCGTGCATCCGTAGCCCAGAAGTAAGCGACCGATACCATCGGGAAGACAGCTGCGGTCAATGCTGCTGCCGCGTGGCGCCTGCGTCTGACAAAAAGAAAGATACACGCACAGCCCACTCCGAAAGCTACGACAAAGGGCAGTCGCATAACGAGCTCAGACCCGCTGAACACGCTGATTGCCACCCGAGCGACCAAGTAGTGCAGCGGTGGGTTCCTCTCGGGTCCGTTCCACAGCGCCGACCAGAAGTCACCCCAGCGGGGTATCTTGGCGATCAGGTAAGTGAAGAGTTCATCATGCCAGAAGGGCTTTGCCCATGCGACCAACAGAGTAAAAGAAAGGTAAGTGGCGGTGAAGGCCAGGAAACGTCGCATCATCCTCAAAGATTTAACGATCGGATCGTAATGTCGCAGCCGTCGTCCGGACGATCTTTATCTTGCTGCGGCCTTGTTTCTGCTCGTAGTGCAGGGTGATCGGCACCTCCCTGCAACTGACCTTGAGCCGTCGCAGTTTCAGCAGGATCTCCGCCTGGCGATCAAAGCCACTCTCCTCGACCAACCGTCCGCGATGAGCAGCGAGCGCCGACTTTAGAGTTGCCCCTCGATACGCACGGAAACCGGACGTGTAATCTCGCGCGCCACTGATCGGAAACAGTATTCGGAATAACAGAGACGCCGCAAGACTCAGTCCACGTCGGAACACTGGCACCCGGGTCACGCAGGCGGAGCGGACGTAGCGTGAGGCAATCACAACGTCGCAGCCGCCAAGAATATGGCGAGCCATTTCCGGGATGCAGGCAGCATCGTGCGTTGCGTCCGCGTCCATCGTAACGACCACATCATCATCGTGCGCATGCAAGATTGCCTGTACCAATCCGTCTGCCAGAGTACGGCCTAGGCCTTGATTGATATCGTGCGAAAGCAATGTAACCGGCATCACGGCAGCGAACCGGCGCGCGATGTCGCTGGTGCCATCGCTGCTGCCGTCATCAACGACGATGATTCGAAACAGAATCCCCGCCAGATGCATACGATGATCTACACGCTCTAGCAACCGGGCGAGGTTCTCTGCTTCGTTGTAGGCGGGCAGTACGATGAAGATGCACCGTCGAGCCTTTTGTGCCGTGTCCGATGACAGCGGGGTTGGGCCGACTAGCGGAGTGATCTCTCGCAGCGTTGCGGGGTCGGCGCACACACAATCTTGGGGCAATCGCCCCGAGCACTCGGTCTCGCTGCAGGCGGCAGGAGCAACTCGGGGAGGCTCGGCATCGTCCCCCCGTGTTAGTGCGGAAACGCGCAGTTCAGAGGAACTAAGGTGTTCCGGCAAGTCCATAAAAGCGTCTGGAGACAGCATGCCCCTGGGGCCACAGCTGCCCGAAGCACACGACATCTTCAGACGGCTCGCTGGTCGCAAGAAGGAGTTCACAACTACACAATCGCCGTCAGGCACGCAGACACTGCGCAAGGCGATGCAACCGCGCATTCTTGCGCTCCGTAGAGCTTTCCCGCAGAGAATAATCGCTCGCGCATGGAAGCGGCGGCGCGGCTGGATTACCGACTCTTAGCCCAGACCCGATCCGCCGCCCGTGCGCTGCTTCAGCCCTGCATCTTGCGCTTGCGGCGCCGCATGATGAGCAGGATCAGGATTCCACCGGCCGCGACCCAAAGAATTGCCGAGAGGATCTGGCTATTAGTCATCAGTACTTCTCCTTTCTGGGGTGACGCGCTACAAAAAACCTCGTTCTAACCGCTAACGGCGCCTGACATGAGCGGGAACAGATGCTTGAACAACATCAACAGACCGGGACCGGCGGCGACCAGCAGCATCGCCGGCAAGATGAACAGAAAGATCGGAAACACCAGCTTGACACCAACCTTCGCGGCACGCTCCTCGGCTTGCTGGCGGCGTTTGACACGCATGAACTCCGAATGTGTGCGCAGGGACTCCGCGACGCTTGTCCCGAAGCGGTCCGCCTGGATCATCGTGGCCACGAGTTTTCGCAGCTCAGACTCTGCGCTCCGGTCGGCAAGATTCTTCAGCGCCTCCGCACGGCGTTTGCCGGCACGCATCTCCAGAGTGACAAGCGACAGTTCTTCACTGATGTCTTTGTGCGTCGGCTGCAGTTCCCGGGCGACGGCGGCGATAGCCTGATCGAGGCCGAGGCCGGCCTCCATGCAGACAACCATCAGGTCCAGGGCGTCCGGCAGCGCGAAGCGCAGCCTCTCCTGCCGGGCCGACACCAACTTGTCAAGGACCAGGTTGGGCAGGAAGAATCCAGCGGCGGCGCCCGCCGGCAACACGATGATGCTCAGCACCGGATTGTCGATATACACCCGGCCGATGATCGCCGCGACAAAGAACGCTGCCCCGAACAGGAACTTGAAACCGTAATAGACTTTGACCGCGCGATCCGAGCGATAGCCCGCCGCGATGAGCGATCTGCGGGCAAGAGTGGCGTCCTGGGGCGAAATAGGAGCTTTTTCGCCGATGGTCTGGACTATGCGCACCAGCCATTTCCGGTCGGGCGCGGCACCCGCGTCGAGAGCGATAGGTTCGGGAGAGAGCATGGCAGCGCCAAGCCTCTCCTGAAATCGCGCCGGTTTGGCCCACCGGGCGTACCCGAAGACCGAAATCAGGGTCATCAGGACGATAAAGAGAACGATGGAAAGCGCAAGGACCATGTTCAAACCTTGATGTTCACGATCTTACGGATAGTGAAATGACCGACGATCACCATCACGATCACAACCGCGATCATGATTCTTCCGTCGGGATCAGCCGCCATGCTCTGGAGGTAGCCCGGAGCCACCACCATCAGGCCCATCATGAGAGCCACGGGCATGATCGTCAGGATGGTTCCGGTGATTCGCCCGTGAGCGCTGGCCGCGCGCACCTGGCCCCGAAGCTTGAAACGCTCCCGGATTACGCTAGCCAGGTTAGTCAGAATCTCTGCAAGATTACCACCGGTCTCGCGCTGCAGCAAGACAGCGGACACGAAGAACTTGACGTCGATCAAGGGTACCCTCTGAGAGAGGTTCGTGAGCGCCTGCTCGATCGGCAGGCCGAGGTTGTGCTCGTTGAAGACTTTGCGAAACTCCGCCGCGAGGGGTTGCGGAGACTCCTCGGAGAGCATTTCGAGCGCGATGGAGAAAGCATGTCCGGCCCGCATGGCACGGGCCAGGAACTCCAGCGCCTCAGGAAACTGCTCCTCGAACGCTCCGAGTCGCTTAGTCCTGGTCCGGACTACGTAAAGGTATGGCGCCATGAACCCAAGCACCGCCAGCGCGATAACGCTGGGGCCCGGGAACATCAAAATGGTGAACCTCGTTCCCACCAGAGCGCCTATTCCTGCACCGATTAGCATCTGGATCAGGAGCGTATTCAGGCTCATGGTGAGCCCGGCCTGCTGGATCCGCGACTCCATCACCTTCGCGAAGTTGAAACGGCTGACGAGATTCGCAAGCGCGCTGCCGCCCGGTTTGTCCGCCTCGATGAGGACCCTCGTCTCCAGTTGCTGGGCCTCACCGACGGCAGTCTCGAGCATCTCCGTGACTTTTTTCTTCTTCTGGGTTTCGAAGAACTGCAGCCCCGCCGCAATCGTCAACACGGCCACGGCGAATAGCACCAGAAAAACGAGTGCGATCATTCCGGTCATAGTGCTCAGTGAATCTCCACGGTTGTCTGGAACAGTGATGCCGGCAGTGTGATCCCCGCCGATCTCAAGCGGTCGTAAAACTTCGGGCGGATGCCGGTCGGCCGAAAACGCCCCATGACCTTGCCGTCCTCGCGGACGCCCGTTTTCTCAAAAACGAAAATATCCTGCGTCGTGACCTGCTCGCCTTCCATGCCCACGCACTCGGTGAAATGCGTGATGCGACGGGTTCCGTCGCTGAACCGCGCGATCTGAATGAACACGTCAACTGCCGAGGAAACCTGCTGCCGGATGGCGCGCACGCCCATGTTGGCGTTGGCCATGCCTACCATGACTTCCAGGCGGCCAATCGCATCGCGGGGGCTGTTGGCGTGAATGGTCGTGAGCGAGCCGTCGTGGCCGGTGTTCATGGCCTGAAGCATGTCCAGTGCTTCTTCGGCGCGCACCTCACCGACCACGATGCGGTCGGGGCGCATACGCAGAGCATTGATGACGAGGTTGCGGATACGGATCGCACCCTGGCCTTCAATGTTCGGCGGGCGCGATTCCATCCGCGCCACGTGCGTCTGCCGCAGTTGCAGTTCCGCGGCATCCTCGATGGTGACGATTCGCTCGTCCTCGGGAATGTACCCCGAGAGGATGTTCAGCAACGTCGTTTTGCCGGCGCCCGTGCCTCCCGAGATAACTATGTTCAGCCGGGCCTTCACACAAGCCTGGGCGATCTGCAGAATGCCCTCGGTCAGAGTCAGGTTCCTCACCAGCTCTTCCGGCTGTATCGGATCGCGCCGGAACCGGCGTATCGAGAGCAGGGGGCCATCGACCGCCACGGGAGGGATCACGGCGTTTACACGCGAGCCATCAGGCAGGCGCGCATCGACGAGCGGGGACGATTCGTCCACCCGGCGTCCCACCCTGGACACGATCTTCTCGATGATCCGCAGAAGGTGCGAGTTGTCCTTGAACTCGACCGGAGTGCGGTGTAGCTTGCCGTGCCGCTCGACATAGACGAGCCGCGGCGTCGTAACCAGAATATCGGAGACAGTGGGGTCCTGAAGAAGAGGCTCCAGTGGCCCTAATCCGAAAACTTCGTTGAGGACCTCTTCAGTGATCCGCTCCTTCTCGAGCCGGCTCAGAGGAGTACTCTCCTCCTCCAGCAGCTTGGCGACTGCCGCGCGGATCTCGCCCCGCACTCGCTCCCCGCCGAGGGAAGAGAGCACCTCGAGGTTGATCCGTTCGAGCAATTTACGGTGCAGCGCGAACTTGAGTTCCTGGTATTCAGGCGAGGGGTTCTGAACACTGAAAAGCCGGTTTACCCAGCCGACGTCGCTGACTCGACTCGGCACCCCGTAGTTGGTGCTCATCTGGTGCGAAGTCCTCCTTTACGTGACTCGCGCGACCCCCGAACCGCCTCGGGACCGCATCCAGCGCTCCGGAATGCCACCGTGCGCATGCCGCCGATTTCCTGGCCCACAAAGCCCCACTCGGTCGTCTGGGAGGGGGCTAAAAGATCGATAAACTCAGCTTTGCCTTCGCCTTCTCCTTGCTCGGCTGGACTCCAGCGATCCTCGCCGCAAGCCCGCTCAGCGCCTTGCCGAGATCGCTGTTGACCGACAGGAGGTTGCCCTCCGAATACGCCTCGAAAAGCTCGGGATAATCGTTCGGGAGCATGTCGAAAATCTGAAGCCCCAAAACACGTTGCACTTCGGCGGGTTCGAAATCAGGCCGCTTCGGCATACGGTTCAAGATCAGCCGTAGCCGATTCCGGCTGTAGCCCGCATCGATCAAAGCCTGCACGAGATTCTTCGACTGATGAAGTGACGGGAGGTCCAGCGTAGCAACGATATAAAGCTCGTCGACCTCATCCACGACACTCGCGGTAAGCAGATTCAGGCTTCGGCCCAAGTCGGCAACGATCCAGTCGTATGTGGAGCGCGTGAATCGCAAAACGTGCCGGAACTGCTCAGCATCCACCGCTTCTCTCATGGTCGCAGTGACCGGGGCCGAAATGACCTCCAGCCCCGGCTGGCCGTTCGAAACAAGCGCTTTCCAGTAGCTCTGATCCAGCCGGTGGACGTTGCGGATCGCGTCCAGGATCGTATAGGAAGACTTCGCTTTCATGAGGAAAGCGATGAGTCCGGTCTCCATATCGAGGTCAGCGAGAAGCACGTCCTGCCCGGTCGCCTTCTGCAACTCCACCGCCACGTGACAGGCGACGGTCGTAGCACCGCACCCACCCTTCGCCCCGACGAATCCGATGATCCGGCCGCGGTGCCGCGCGACGGCGTGCTGCTTAGCCCGGTCTCCGGAGAGGCGCTCGAGGGCTTTCTGCAGACCAGTCTCCAGCGGCGGATAGAGAAACTCATTTGCGCCCGCGCGAATCGAACCGAGAATGATCTCAGGGTCAGCCTGATCGTTCAAGGCGATGATCGAAGGTGGTGTCGAGCAGGTCTTGATTCGCCGAATGACGTTCTCGACGGGCTCGCTCAGGCGGGTCAGATCGATCAGCAGAACATCGAGCTTCAGATGCTCCAACTGGTCGAGGAACACGGCCGTATCGCCAATCGCGGGCTGTTGCAGCAACACGCGAACCGGAAGCTGCTTCAGGCAGTTCTGGACCTCGTTCCAGAGTTCCTGATTGGCGATCACCAGGCCGATTTTCAGTTGATTCATGCCACTCGCTCTCTATGGCGCCGGCGGGGCCGGGGAGGCCGGGTTCTGTGTGGCCGGGGCGGGCGCCTGCGGCGCCTGGGGCACCGGCAC
>Ga0209777_10004234_pt1 | contig 17116 bp, 13 predicted proteins | sample FrelakmetHBP12HB_FD_187147 | JGI IMG/M metagenome (GOLD analysis project Ga0209777, IMG submission 187147) | Freshwater lake sediment microbial communities from the University of Notre Dame, USA, for methane emissions studies -HBP12 HB (SPAdes)... | ecosystem: Environmental > Aquatic >...
CAATGTTTCCCGTGCCAGCCTCACCTTTGGTACGGATCATGGCCGCACCTTCGGCAATACGGCGCAGGGCTTCGCCCAGGTCGCGGCAGCCGCATACGAAGGGAACCTTGAAATCATGCTTCCAGACGTGACAGGTCTCATCAGCAGGAGTGAGTACCTCAGATTCGTCTATGAAATCGACACCGAGGGCTTCCAGCACTTGCGCCTCAACAAAGTGGCCGATACGGCACTTAGCCATCACCGGGATAGTCACCGCTTCCTTAATAGCCAGAACCACATCCGGATCAGCCATGCGGGCCACGCCGCCGGCAGCTCGGATATCCGCCGGAACCCTCTCCAGGGCCATTACGGCACACGCGCCGGCCTCCTCAGCTATCTTCGCATGATCCGGGGTGACCACATCCATAATCACACCACCCTTCAGCATCTGGGCCAGCCCGGTCTTAACAGTCCACGTCCCCGTCTCCATCCTTACCTCCTGCGCTGCTCCCGAGTATATACTATATCTAGAATCATGTCAGCATTAATCCTTGACGTTCCAAACAACTCAACTACAGATTGATAGACCAAGAACCTGATATAACTCACTCATCAAGTCTATCTATGTTTATACTCCCTATTCTATAGTTGTCATAGTCCTTTATCAAGTGCTGGCCGCCACTGGCAAACCCAGGATCACCCCCGGACAACATTTGCATACAAGGGTATTCAACGAGTAGCCTGAGAAAGTCATCCGGCCGCGTTATCCAAGCCGCGCACGTCGTGCTTGACTCGGGCCAGCATATTTGATAACTTCTTCTAGTTGGGCGATTAGCTCAGTGGTTAGAGCGCTGCGTTGACATCGCAGAGGCCACTGGTTCAAGTCCAGTATCGCCCACCAGATTCCTGTCTGGTTCGGTGCTCATTGCTTCCTAAGGTGAGCCTCCTCGTCCTGCAAACCTGGCTCCCATCTCGAAGGCCTTTTCGCAATCTAGGGGAAGTACCTTTCGTTGATGCTCTAGTTTCTGGCCAATCCGTGGCTCCAGCGCATCGGCAACGATCTCGGAGTAGTTCTCAACATGAAGCGTGTCAGTGCTAACAAGTACCTCTGTAGGGCCCAATAGCATCCAGAGGACTCCTTGGTTGAGTTGTATATGCTGACGAAACACTCCTTCCATTTCTTGGTCATTGACACCCATGGTGACTACTAATCCCACAGGAATCTTCTTGGGGAAATTCGACGAGTAAGTCTTGTAGCTGAAATAGGGAAAGAGGCGCTCGATGAACATCTTCGTTCCTGAAGTGACCGTGCCAAAATAGATAGGCGACCCAAGGAAGACGGCATCAGCATCCTCGATCTTCGCATACAAGGGAGTCATATCGTCTCTGAGAGCGCATTTCCCATAACTCCTGCCCCCACGCTTCTTGCAAGAATAACAAGCCTGGCATCCCTTCATCTTGAGTTGGCTCAATTGAATGATTTCCGTCTTCGCTCCTCGAGAAGCCGCTCCTTCCAGCGCTTTGTTGAGAAGAGTTGCGGTTGTGCCGTTGTGCCTCGGACTACCATTGAAAGCGATAACATTCATGTACTATGCTCTGTTGCGTTAGTCTTGTTCATTGTATTCTATGTGGTGACGCGAAAGAAGGCCAAGCACTAGCGACTCCCCTATTACCATCTGGGGCCGAAGGGGTAGGGGGAGAACAGCTACGATTGGGGGCAACTCCGCAAACCACATTGGTGTTCTCACTCTCCTAGCACGAATATCCATAACACCAAGCCCGTCACCAGCATAACCACCACTCCTACGGCAATCAGAAGGAGTTGCGCCCACTTCTCCGAACCCTTGATATCGACCGCTGGTCTCTTCCTCAGTTGAACTATGCCCCTCAGCCCCAGACAGAACATGATAGCTCCAAGAACAAAGCAGACCGCCAATAATGCGAGATGCATCTTCCCTCCTCTAGACATTAATTAGCCATGTCAAATGAACCAATAGCCAACTGCCCCCAATAGCAAACCTAAGCCAAGTGTCGTACTCACAAAGACAAGAACGCATCTCTCCTTGCTCTTTATCATGCTGATTAGTCCAGTGACACAGGCGGCTGCTGGAATGATTGTCAAAGCAGCAGCCAGAGCAGGATTCAATGCCGCTTCAGAGTCATTCGCAGAATCAGTCAAGAGTACGATTGGAAAGAAGAACAGTATGAAGGCTATATCCAGAGCGACTGACGATTTGCCTAGACCGTCTCTTGGCAAGACACTGAGCTTCTGTCCACTCTTCATGAAAACCCAAAGAATCAAAGGGATAACCATTAGAACCAGAGCTATCAACATGCTGACACCTCCTCATTTCTCCTTGACCAGATGACCATTATTCCACATCGGTCCACCTGCTGTCTTGGGACCTTAGTCCCTATTTTGGGATTGTATGAAGTCCGGCAACCTCAGCTTGGATACGGAGGGGGAAGGTTGACCCTCCTCCGATGGTTGCCTAGAACCCTAGACACAATATCCAAACAAGGAGGGGGAGCTGTGACAGGCTCCTTTCTCTTTTGGGAAGGAGAGAGGGGGCGCCAACGCTGGTAGTGTCATTAGCCCCCTGTGACCGTCTGGGGCTGAAGGGGTAGGGGGACAGAGTATAGCCCACTGTGTAGACGCTAACTCCGGCAGTGTAGAGACCGGAGTACTCATTGCGGCGGCGAAATGGATCATGATCTGGGCCTGATGTGGCCTCAATACTTGTATCACTTATCAAGTTGCAGTCGCCAGACTGAAAGCCAGCTCAAAGCGTGGAGTTCTGTCTTTCGTCCAGTATAGCCCACCAAACATAACTATTCCACACCGAGAAATCCAGACATTCATCGAAGTTGTGTGTGGCATGCCTCGAAAGATAGTTGGCTAAGTACCTAGAGATATCCCTTGGAAGGAAGGCTTGGGCGGCGGCAACAGAGTTGCACATCTTGGACCTCTGTGACCCATTGCACGAAACAGGCATTTGTTCAAGGACTCTGAGCATGGTATGACGGGGAGATTGAGGAGAGTCGAGCTCCCTCTGAAACGCGGACTGACTCTCCTCATATCGCTGTTGCCTAACCCGTCTGTGAGAAGATTATCACCTGTGGTGGCAGCCGTAGCTTGAGTGTCGGTTAGAGTCCCGTATAGTGGGCAGCTTCATCCCAGAGTGATTCGTGGTGAAGCTTGACCGCGATCTATAGGCTCATCCCCGATGTGGAAGAGCCACAAGGCCACGTATCTCCAGGTCCTGCGCCACATCCTTGAGTCCGACTTCTTCCAGTTGCGCCCGCGTCTGGAGTCCGGTGGCCACATCCCAGCGCCGCAGTTGGTAATACTCGTCCTTCATCTTCTCGAAGGCTTCCCGGTCAACCACCCTGCCCTTAACGCACACCACCTCTCCGTCCTTCCCTGGCATGATCAATTGCGGGTCTTGGATCTCATATTCCAGAGGCTCCGTATAGGCCTGCTCCGGGATGGAGTCCGATGCGCGTCCTTTGTGCCCCTCTCGCACCAGAATGGCCCTCTGCAGGTTGAACACCCTCTCGCCGATCTGGTTCAGCCCCTCTTCGTCCAACTCTCTGCCGGTCACCGCAGAGACGATCTGGCTCTCCAAGCTAGGATCACCCACGTGATCCTCGGAGAACTCTAGCTCCATAATCGGCCACAGCCAATCGCAGAGGATGAGACACTCCTTAGCGTACGACCGATCCTGAATCTTCTTGGCAGCGAGGGCTTTGCCCTCGTACGTGGAGAAGTCGGCGGCCACCTCGCTGCCCCAGAATCTGGCGGCTATGGCGCGCACAGTCTGGGTGTTGGGGAAGACGTTGAGCCCCATGTTACACGTCAACCACTTGCCCAGACAGGTGGTTACCTCGTGAAGCAAACTGATGGGCAGCCTCGGCTCCATGGCGTGGAGAAGTCCAGTCATGATATAGAGCCTTGGGCCGTAGGGCTGGCTGTATCCGGGTTCAGAGAGGATGCCCACATTCTGGAGCTGCTCCCTGGCAGGCGGCCCGATTTCCTCTGCGGCTTTGTCCAGGCCCTGAGCCAGAATGTCGCCGAACCCTTCGCGTAGCGAGAGCTTCTTCAGCAGCGCCTCGATGAACTCTTGGCTTCCCAGCTTGGACAAGGGGATACCGGTGTTTTCATCCGTGAGGATACCGGCCTTGTGGCATAAATTGAGCCAACTGATTGTGAAGTCGACAGCAATGGTATCCAGCCCATAGTTGTCGCAAAGCTTGGTGGCGTGGAAGGGGACGTCGTTCCACTCCTTGTAGTACTGTTCCGCCCAAGGCTGGTAGACCCAGGCGGAATGGCAGATGAACTTCCCCGACCGGCCATCCTTTGACCGATAGACGCTCCTGGGGCACCGGCCAAGACAGCCGTAGCAGGGCTCCTTCTTCAGGACGTCCTCACCCGGCACGGTTCTGAAGCCCAGTCGGGGATCGTGAGACCAGCGGCTGAGGACGTTGTGAAAGGCCTCATCATAGTAGGGGAAGCCGTGCTTCAGGTTGCGGTAGTGTTCCGCCAACTCCTTCAGCCTCTCCGGCTGGGCAATCTTAACCGCTTTACCCTCACCCTTCACCGCTATGGCCTTGAGCTTCTTGGAGCCCAGCACAGCGCCGAGGCCTTTGGAGCCGGCGGCATCGTTGTCCGCGATGAGGTTGGCCATGACCGCCATATTCTCACCCGCCTGACCTATGGCCACGACTCTGACGGAACTTCCGAACTCCGCCTTCAAGATCTCTCGGCTTTCGATGGCCCCTTTGCCCCAGAGAGCAGAGGCATCCTTCAACTCGGCGGTCCCATCGTGCAACAGCAGGTATACCGGCTTCTCCGACTTGCCTTGAACTACGATGGCGTCATAGCCGGCGAACTTCAATTCAGCGCCCCACCGTCCGCCAAAGTTGCCGTAGCTGAAACGCTCGACAGAGGGAATCTTGCCGCAGACCGTCCACCTCGATCCAGCGAACACGGGCACCCCGCCTATCGGCCCAGTGGCCACTATCACTGTGTTCGCTTCGTCCAGTGCCTTGGCCGTGGGCGGCACCTCATCCCAGTAGACCTTGGCGGCGATGCCCCGTCCCCCCAGAAAACGGTCGGCGTAGTCCAGGGTAGGAGTCTCGGTTATCCTGCCCGAGGACAGATCGACTCTGAGGATTCTTCCGGCATAGCCAGGGGTAGTCACTTCTTTCCCCCGAGTTTGGTCATCAGACGCTCCAGAAGATCTACCGATAGCGTAATATCGCCCTCTATCTTGAGCTTGCCCATCAAGGTGGCGTCCGTGGGGCCCAGTTCGCCGCGCTGAATGGCCTCGAAGTCAGCGGCTGATAGCGTCAGGGTACTCACCGGACCTTCAGCCTGGCCTTCGTGGGTCGTTATCTGGCCGTGGTCAAACAGCGCATACCACTTGCGCCTGCCGGGGTCGGTGATATGAACTTGGAGCGTAACCTTCATGTCCTCCACTTTGGTGACTTCCTTCTTCTTGCCCGGTGCCGGCAGGTTCAGTAGACTGGCTATCTTTTGGGTCATGGGATTGTTGAGTTCCGCATCCTCGGCCAGCATGGTGACTCCCATCGACCGGAGATTCTTGTATAGCCTGACCAGTGGCACTCCCAGCCTTAACGGAGCCAGGACCTGGTTGTAAAGCAGGTTCTTCACTTTCCAGCCGGTCAATTCCTCGTACCGCCGGATGGTCTCCTCTTCGCTTGGAGTGCCTTCTAGTTTCGGTATGCCATAGGCCTCGCTGGAGTGCCAGTCGAGGAAGAGGAACCAGGCCAGATCAGAGACTGGATCTCCCAGATAGGCGAACTCCCAGTCCAGCAGCGCCACCACGTCGCCCTCGGGATTGTAAAGGGTGTTGGGCATGCGGCAATCGCCCCAGCAGAATGTAATGCGCTCGGGTACATAGTGGTTCTCCCTGAGCCATTTCAAAGCATATTCCAGCACTGGTTGAGGTTCGCCTTTAGACACCCATTTGAGGAAAGAGTCGTTGTAGTCCAGAAGCCCGTCAATGGTAGTAGTGCCGCCCTTGGGAGCTCCCAGGAAGTCCAGGCGCTGTTTCCTCCAGTCGACCCGGTGGCACTTGGCGATACCCTCCAGCGAACCCCACCACATCTTGGCGCGCTTCCGTGGACTAGCATCATGGTAGCTTCCGGCGCTGTGGTAGAGAGGAAAATCCGGGGGCGTGGTTCCCGGCAACCTTTCCATGATATAGAAGGGGGTGCCCAGTATGCTCTCGTCCTGCTCCACCTGCCAAAACGCCTTGGGCACGGGTACGTTGGTCCCTTGCAGGCGCTGCATCACCAGGAACTGGCGCCGCAGGTCGTAGTCCGGGAAGACGGCCAGCAGAGGCGGCCGGCGAAACACCATGCTTCTTGACTTCTTTTGCCCGGCCTCTGTCCAGTCCAAGTTGAACATGAAGGTCTCGGAGGCGAATCCGCTCTCCGGTGGCTTCATGTTGGATACGGTCATGCCTCGTGCCTGAGGCATCTTCTGCTGCAAGTAGGGTACCAGCTTCTGCTGCAATTCCTCCAAGTTGGCCCGACTTCGTGAAACCATTGTCTGTCCCCCCTTGTTCGTATTCTGTTTTGGGAATTAGGGGACACCCCCAACCCCCCGCAGGGACAAGTCCCTGCACTCTCTAGTAACTCTGATACCCGTACTTGGGATACTTCCCCACGTTGACCATCTCCAGAAGCCCATAGCCAACATCCTTGCCACACTTCACCTCGCACAAAGTCTCGGTGAGGAAGGATATCTTCTTCAGTTCCTCAGGGTCGCTGACATCAATCTTGAAGCCGTCTATAAAGGAAGGCCCCTTCCACATGCCGGACGCATAGTCTCGGTAGTAGTCATAGCCGGCGGGGCCGGGGTAGAACGTAGTCATCCGCCGGATCATGAGCTTCCTCTTAGAACCGTCTATCGCATTGACGGTTACTGTCCCCGACTTCGCCACTCGCACGTCAGAGCGGAACTGGAAGTTGTGATCTAGGCTGACCAGCTTCAGTTCCTTGTCCTGGTTCTTGCTGCCAAGTGGATAGGTCTCCCAGCCCTCGAAATGCCATATCTGACCATCCCAGTCCTCTCTCTGGGCAACGTGGGTGGCCCACTTGCCGAAATCGAAGATGCACATGAAGTAGAAAGCTCCCTGCGGAATCTCCCCCGGCTGCGCCCAGGGTTCCGGCCAGGCACCTCCTCCCACACCCCGCCTCACGCCCCATGAGTGATCCCGGCCCCCCCGGCATTTTGATGTGTCGATCTTGTAGGTCTTGCTGCCGACCTTGAACCAGCCGCTGAAACGACCCACCTGATAGTAACGCCGAGCCTCCTCCAGTATCCGCCCGCGATTGCGGGAGAACATGGGCACCTGCTCGTACGCCGGGAAGGTCCCGTCGAAGTCCAGCGCGAAGCTCAGGCCGTGCTTGTTCTCACCCAGCGTCATGCGGACCTTCTTCAGCGGTTCTGTGATCTCGTAGCTGAACGGGCCAACGCCTATCCCCGTGGCCGTCTCGGGACGCAGCTCGGTGGAGGCCCTGACAACATGTGCCGTCTTGTTGTCAATGGTCACCATACCGTAGGCATCGATGACATTCCGGTTAGGATAGCGAGCCAGGCCGGTCACGAAGTTCAGCTTGCCCGAAATGTCGAACCCGTAGAGCACGATCCTCTCTGTCCACCGGGCATCGCTGGTATATACATGGTCGAAGGTGGTCGCCATCTGATGGCAGATGAGTTCGTCGAACTTGGTCAGCATATTCCCCCCTGTTCACTCTATTTGCAGGGGTCTGCGAGGAAGACCCCTGCATTCCTTTTCGGTTCCTGCCCAGACAACTCAACCTACTGCGGGCTGAGTCCGCCGCAAACGGACCAATGCTGTCCAGTGACGTAACCGGCCTCGTCAGAAGCCAGGAACAGAACCACTCTGGCCACCTCTTCCGCATTGCCTAGCCGGCCGACGCCTTGCGTGGCCAAGTGCGTCTTCAGCAAGTCCTCTCCAAAGACGCGATCCAGGGCACCGGTTCTGATCATGCCGGGCGCCACGGCGTTGACCAGTATGCCGAACGGGACCATTTCCATGGCGAGCGACTTGGTGAACTGGGCCACGGCGGCCTTGGACGCTCCGTATAGTGACAAGTACTGCGAACCTGTCTTGACGCCGGCAGTAGTGATGTTGATGATCCTGCCGTAGTTCTGCTTCATCATCTGGGGCAAGACCACCCAGCAGCAGTTCAGGGTACCCCTGAGAGTGGTGTTGATCTCTCCGTCCCACTCTTGGGGCTTGGTCTCATGGAATGGCTTCAGACTGATCTCAGTATAGGCGGCGTTGTTCACGAGGATGTCTATCCGCCCGAATTCCTGGACGGCCTTCTTGACCATTTCTTCCACATCGCTCAGGCGACTGATATCGGTCTTCACCAGCAGGGCCCTCCCGCCAGATCCCTTGATCTTTTCAGCATGGGAGCGCAGCTTCTCCAGGCTCCGGGCTGCCAGCACGACACTGCCCGCCTCTTGGCCGAAGGCCAGAGCTATGGCTTCGCCAATTCCCGTGCTGCTGCCAGTGACTATGGCTACCTTCCCCTTGAATCTCATGACTGTACCTCCTTGACCCTTAGTATCTCCTGTTTGCGAAAGACTCACGCCATGCGTCGGCGAAGAGATATGTGATACTGGATCCCCCAGCAGGTAGGCGGTCAGGAACCTGCAACCACAGAATACACCCCTAGGCAAGTGCGGTGTCAACTACCAAAGGGCATAACCGAGGGCATAGAAACACCGGATTCTTGACTGGGTCGCGTTCAAGCTAGAGCAGGTTCAGTTCCCGCGCTCGGGCCACGGCCTGTGTGCGGTTATGAACATCGAGTTTCCGGTAGATGTTGAGCAGGTGAGCTTTCACCGTGCCTACCACCAGGACCAGTTCCTCGGCAATCTGTTTGTTGGATGCGCCGACGGCGAGCAGTCGGAGTACCTCCAGCTCACGCCCGGTGATTGGCTCCATGGCGGGTTTTACACGGGGGCCGGAGAATGGGATCGAGCCTTCTCGGCCTGTAGCGGTGCTAAAAGACGCCAGGAGGCCTGACACGTAGTCTGGCATGATCTGTCGCGCCAGGGCGGACCGCAGAAGCTCGGCCATCGGCTCCCCCGCGTCAACGAAGATGCGCACAAAACCCTCGGGCTCCGCCAGCGAAAGGGCCCTTTGCAGCGTAGTCATGGATTCGTCGGTCCTCCCTTGCGCCCGCAGCGTAGTGGCCAGCAGAACCAGAATCTCTATAACGCTGCCTATCCTCCCCTCCTCCTCCGCCTTCTTGCACAGCCGTTCCAGCATCGCTGGCATGCCGTGCAGTTGTCCTCTGGTGATATTCAGTCGAGCGAGCGTGAGGTACTCAAACTCCAGTGGAAAGTCCAGCGCCTCGTCCGAATGACTCTCTGGGTTCTCTCTGGTAGCCGCCCACTCCATGGCTTCGCTGACATTGCCTCGTGCAAGAGAGAGCCGCGCTCTCCAAGCCGCGATGATCCTGGACATCATCGTGCTGTGGGAGGTGGATGCTATGCTCTCCAGTTCATCCAACGCATCTGACAGCGCGGTGGTTCGGCCGATCAACTCCGTCAGTGGCGCTAGGCCGGGCACCGCCATTACGGCAATCGTCATTTGAGCTCCTTGTCGGCTCAGTTCTATCGCTCGGTCCACATAGCATACTGCATCTTCGATCTCATTCCATTCGTAGAGGACTTGCGCCAGGCATATGTTGGCATAGCTGGTGGCAGGAAGAGGTTCACCACCCCCCCACTCAGTGCCCAGGCGGATGGCCTTACGACTGGTCTCTGCTGCATGGTGCAATCGCCCCTGCCTGGCCTGGATATCCGCTAGGTGGCCCATGGCCACGAGTGCAATGAAGAAATTGCCGGTCATCTGGCCGTACACTATGGCCTCATTCAGATATGGGATGGCCTTGGGCAATTCCGCTTTCATCCAGTGTGCCAGTCCAAGGTAGAGCATGACCATACAACGCACCGTTGGTTGGTCATCCGGCATCTGCCGAAGTATCTCGTGACACATGCGGATGCCATCGTCAGTTTCTCCGCGGGCGAGCACCAGAGGTATACGAAGAGCCGTCAAGTGGTTGCGGATTCGGTAAACTGCCTCCGCATATTCGGCTGTCTTGTTCGCCGGGGCCCGCGAAAGGAGTGCCTCTGCCGCCTTGACGAGCAGCTCAACCCCACCGAGCTGCCCGCGTGCCGAGCGAACATTGGCCAAACCGATGCACAGCCACGGGCGGGACAGGATCACATCCTCGGGCAACTTGTCCAGCCAGCCCTGTGGCGCTGAGATCTTGCCTTGTGATATGAGTGGTACAGCTACGGATTCGATTAGGTCGGCAGCCCGCTCTAGATCATTGGCTGCCAGGGCATGTTGAATGGCTTCGGAGGTCAACCCCTCGTGCTCAAACCATGCGCTGGCTCGCCGATGCAGCACCGGGATTAGATCAGGCTGCGTCTTCTGGAGGCGATCGCGCAAGAGGTCCGAGAACAGGTGGTGATACCTGAACCACTTTCGGCTCTCGTCCAACGGAACCACGAAGAGGTTAGCCGACTGCAGATGATCCAATATCCCTTGTCCGCTGTCCTCTCCGGTCACAGCGTTGCACAGCAGGGCACTCAGGCGGTCGAGCACGGAAGTCTGCACCAGAAACTGCTGGACGCCGGCTTCCTGGCGCCCGAGCACTTCCTCGACCAGATAATCCATGATGTAACGGTGGGTGCCGGCAAACTCCGCGATGAAGCTGGGGATGTTTTCGCATCCCTGCATGGAGATGGCGGCCATCCGGATGCTGGCTATCCAGCCCTCTGTCAGAGAGTCAAGTGCTTTGACGTTGTCAGTCGTGAGTCCCAGTTCCATGATGTCGTTGAAGAACGCCGCGGCCTCATCCGTGGTGAAACGCAGGTCGACGGCGCGCAATTCGCTCAACTGCCCGCGAACCCGCAGACGAGCCAGGGGAAGAGGCGGATCAACTCTGGTGGCCACCACCAGATGTGCCTGTGGCGGCAGATGGTCTATGAGGAAGGCCAGGGACTCGTGGACCGATCGAGATGTTATCTCGTGGTAGTCATCCAGAACCAGTACGAAGTCACGCCTGGCCTCGATGATGTCGTTGAGCAGGTTGGTCAAGACCGCCCTGATGGAGGGTGCCTTGCCGGTCTCGATCACGTCCAGAGAACGTTGCCCGAGATCAGACTGGACAGTCTGAAGGGCGGCGACGAAGTAAGTCCAGAAACGTTCCGGATCATTGTCTTCCTTGTCGACAGAAAGCCAGGCAGTAGCCGGAGCAGAGCCGCCACTCCAGGCCCCCTGCATGGCAATCCACTCGCTCAATAGTGTAGTCTTGCCAAACCCGGCGGGGGCACAGACCAATGTCAGTCTGCAACGCCGCGCCGCCTCCAGTCGTTTGCTGAGGCGGGGACGTGTCAACCACCCCGGGGGGACGGGGGGAACATGAAGTTTAGTGATCAGCAGGCGTTCGGACGTCGTATCCCTCTCTTAGGTCCAAACACTAGTAAGCCTGGCAACGCTCACTGTCCGGGTGGAGCCGCAGTCTCATGGACAGCGCAATTCTACCACTGGCCTATCTTGTGGGCAAAATCACACATCGTGACCGGTGAGACTCCGCTGGTCCGGAAAACGGAGAGAAAGACATGCACGGCTGGTATTTCTGCCGTCACCAGCAACCGGTGCGGAAGAAGACAGGCGTACTGCTACGTCGGGGGCAAGTGGTGGGCAGTACTGTACGAAAGACAGAACCAGAACCTTCGAACTAGCCCTCAGCTTCTCAGCCATGCATTAGTTCGACTCCCCTGCAACTCACCTCGGCAAGCCTACCCACCTTGGTGTCCTTTTCATGTATTCGAAATAGGAATCGCCATATACCTTGGTGCAGAATTGCTCTTCTTCAATTGCGATTGAACGCGACAATAGGAAAAGCACGATTATCGGAATCAAGCCTAGCCAAGATGCTGCAGCTATGGTTGCACCGAAAAGCATAATAAACATAGAAAGATATATCGGGTGTCTTGAAAATGTATATGGACCTTTTGTGATAGGTACATCAGGTGTAGCACGCGCCCACAATGCACAGGCGACCTCGTAGATAGTCAGTCCAGTTAGGAAAACGGCAATGCCCACATATAGCCATCCGGTTCCCAGCTTCAATGGAAGGAAGATAGAGTATGCCAGTATTACTAAGAACACCAGAACCCGGGCATACACATAAAGCTTGTTGACATTCAGGTTCGGGGCAGAAGACACGGACCTCTTGATAACGGTCATTGCGTCATACCCCAAAATTGCGGAAACAACGATAGCGCCCATATGAAGAATTACGAAGGCTAGCATGAAAAGCCAGGCATTCCATACACCTATCTCAAAAGTCGGCCTAAGTGACATTTCTGCCTTCCTCATGCTTCACGGCAGAAGGCTATTACACCCCTCGGCCAGTGTCAACCCCCGAAATGAAAAAGGTCCACCTGCGCATTAATTCATGAGTACGGAATCAGCCAGTTGGATTAGGTGGGGTTATACAATCCGCTAAATTGTATTGTTCATCAACCTGTACCAGTTTTTTTCGCTCCTAAGGCGCTCCTGCGTTCAACACCGAGTTGCTTACGTCGGTCGCGTATGCGGTTGCGGAATACGTCCAGAGATCGGATGTCTTCCCTAATCTCGTCAGGCGCCGGTCTGTTCACGCTCAGTGACTTCGACTTGTCGTGGCCAACCATCCAATTTGAGCATTTCGTCATCCCCCTATCGATTTCTACGTAGTCTTCGGTGGTCACAGTGACTTCTTCGAGTCGTGTGGTTTGCACTTCAGCACAGTGCCGACGTATTGTTTTGACCAGCAACTCCTCCTCGACGGCTGCTTCCCAGGTCTCTCTCAGCAATCCATATAAGTAACTCGCCTGTCGATTGTATGTGTCCGAATCTATGCTATATGAATTCTTGAAGTCGTTCAGTTCCTTCCTCAGATGCTCAACGCGATTTCCTACAGGCATCGCATGCCAGGGAACACCGTCTGAGCAATCTCCGGGAGTGTTACCATATCTCCTCACCGTTTGCACATGGAGGCAAGTGCCTTGCTCCGCTGCCCTGCTTTGCAGTTCCAAGAGGAAGGCAATATCATGGGTGAAGACTATTACCTGCCTGTTAATGGCTTCTTTCGCCAAGCGCTCGGCAATTTTATCCCTATACTGATGATCCAGAGAACATACTGGGTCATCGAGTACGATAGGGCACTTGTGGTCACGTATTCCTAGCTCAGCCAGAAAGCCGGCGATAGCGACAACGTGCTGCTCCCCTTCACTGAGGATTTCAGTGAGGTTTGCTTTTGACAAACACGAGCCCGTGAGTTCCATCCTATGGCGTGTTTCTCCCTCAACACCCAAAGGTCTGAGGTTTAGGGACAGGTGACAAGCATTGAGAGCCTTCAATTCCGTTCCTAGCGCATCTCTCAGCGCGCCTGTCAGAGCGTTGGAGATGATTTCCTTGCCCCGGTCAGTAATATGTTTGGACGCTGTTTCGGCGATGCATTTATCGTACTTCACACTGGCCTTGAGTTGTGTCACATACGTGACTATGTCTTGCTTCCTCTGAGAGAGCAGTTTCCATGCTTGCAGTTCATCTCTCTCGACCTTCTTTGCAGCAAGCTCTTCCGGCTTCGCAGCCTTCTCAATGTGTTGTGCCTCCTTCTCGATCTGGTCAGAGACCTTGACTAGACACTCGACGGCGATAGGCTTCGGTGGTGGATAAGCCCCTGGCCGTTTGTCAGCAATAGACTGAAGCATGTGGTTTTGCCTTACTTGCATGGCAGGCAGGTATTCCTCCATTTGCCTGGTGAGTGGCTCATTACGACTGCGTATTTCGTCCACCATGCTCTTGACTATTTCCGCCGGAGGGAAGGCGATCTGTTCAAGACTCCTCCGTTTTTCCTGAAGGATCTCCCGGGCAGCGTCCAGTTGTATCTTCGTGGCTCCTTCCATGAACGCTTTGAATCTTGCCATCCGTGCCTTGGCGTCTTCCCGGAGGGGTTGCATGCACAAGACACAGAGAGCGTCATCGTCTAGCAAGGGAAAATCCCGGTTAGGATAAGCCACCTGAGTCGAATATTGGCGTGCAGCGTTGTACAGCACTTGCCAGGGACTGCTGCCAACGCCGACGAGGGGCTCTCCTCCGAGAGATTCCTTGGAGGCAATCACCACAGCGCTCTCCAACGTAAGGAAACGGGAAATCGCTTCTTGTAGGCTATTGGCGTTTGATTCCGAGAGAGCCCACTCAATCGCTACAATGCGGTCGATGATCACGTCCAGACTATCTCTTAGATTGCGAATCCTTTGGGCCTGGCTTTTGGGATCGAGGGCTTCGGCAGCAGCAATGTCTCTGTGAAGATTGTCTAGTGTCAGGTCATTTTCTTTGGTCCAGACGGTCTTTTCTTCAATAACAGAAAGAGGTGTCCCTTGACTGAGTTGTGATATGAACTGCCCAGCTTTCGTCGTGGGGAGGATGTCGGCGTATTCGAGCTTTTTCAGTGTGGGTTTCTCAGCCTCAAGCCGCACTCGGAGTTCTTTCATCAGGCCAACCAGGCCTTCAAAAACATCAGCGCCATACGGCAAATACGTTGGCTCATTTTTTTCATCCACGATTATGCGTGCGCATCGAGAATCGAACACGCAGATACTGGACAGTATATCGCTTGCTTCCTGCCCGTCTTCCCATACCAAATCCTCGTCCGGACCGCCGTTCACCGAGATCTTGATGGTAGCCCTTGCAGGGCTGGTGGCAGCTCCGCCAAAAGCGTTTGGCAGAATTCTCTCCTTTGTGTCACGAGCCTTGCAGGCTTTCTTCAAGACGCGGGCGTAGGCCGACTTTCCTGATCCGTTTTCGCCATACACAACGCTCAGGCCCTGGGATCCGAAGGGCAGATGCGAACCATCTGGAACAGCGTTAACGTTGCAGAGATCTTGCAGGGCTTTCAGAGTGACCATCGCGGGCATTGGTGTACCGCCAGACACATGGCTCTTTTCCAAAGGCTGTGGTTTGGGGCCGGGTCTTGTAGGATCTGTCAGCTCATGCCGCTCCTTCAGCATTGTTAGAATCTCAGTGTTGTCGCTCTCGGTCAGTTCGCCTTGGGTCATCAATCGGCGAACCGCATCGCTTTGCCACTCAGCCAAATCATTCTGCACCCATTGGAATATAGACTCGAGTGTCGACATAGTACCCCTCCCAAACCGCACCTTAGGGCGCTACCTAAATCACACAGTATTGCTGGGTAAAGCGGGTTTCAAGCACACCACGAGTCTAGCAGGAAATGTCTCGCAGATAAATAGCGCATAGCATATTAGACTTAGACTGCTGCTCGATCCTGGTGTGCCCCCAAGAATCGGGCCAAGGGAAATGCCAGACCTTCGGTCTTGAAGGGAAGCTGACTCTGGACGACACCACTGGTGGCTAGTCCGCTTTTCATCACTACAAACCAATCTATATCAAACACGCAGGTGAATCATATTCCACTGGGTATGGAGGGCTGCCTAACTGCATCATTGACGCTCCGTCCAACGGGTTGAATAATTGTCCTTTAGAGCGTGAATCCAGAGCTTAACAAATGTCAGTTTTGTTGAATCGAGGACACTTTCTGGCTTATTGTTAAGTCGGTACAAACATCCCAATGTTCGTTTAGCGGTTAAGTTCCTGTACTGCACGATGTGATGTTTTGTTCAACGGGGCACAGCCAGATAGTGCAACGGAGGTCACTTTGCTCAGTGAAACGCGAACACTGCCTTGAAGACCACGTTTCCAGTTCTATCTATTGACACGCACGGCTCACCGAGCAGGATTCGAACCTTGCCGGTTTCACAGACTGAAGGCCAGTTCGAAGTTTGTGGTTCTGGATATCGTCCAGTACAGCCCACCACTGCTTGCAGGAGTATACCAGAAGCAACAGATACAAAGGTCATACCTATGCATCGGCGGCTTGGTTTTGTCACCCTTGCGCCAGTCCACAGCTTTCGGTTCGACCGGACACATCTTGACGCATGCCCCACAGTTGGTGCACCTTACTCTATTTATGGCTGGCCTTTCGCACAGCCGGTTCTTGATGAAGGTTCTCACCGTGCCTCTATTGCAATGGTCAGGAGGAGTCTGAATGACATCGAAATCATCACACGTGAAAGAATCTATCCTCTCGCCAACAAGTTCTATGTTGTCGCTGTGGTAGGTTCCCAATCCTGCTTTTTCGCCCAACTTTGATGTTGGCACGACTTCTGGATCAAGGTTCATGATTCTGCAAGCTGATCGGGTATCGAGGGTTGAGTCTTCTGGCGGTCGGGGCTGCAACGCTCTGCCAGTCCGCGCAAACCACTAGTAGTGATATCGCGCTTGGAGGAAGTGGGTCTGCTCCTCTTTGACCAGGTAGACGATGCGGTGTTCCTGCGTCAACCGACGGGACCATGTCCCGGCAGGAAGGTATTTCAGATGCTCCGGCTTGCCAATTCCAGCGAAAGGGTCTCGCAGAGTGTCTTCCACTATGTCAAGAGCCCGAAGGGCAGCCTTGCGATCAACCCTAACCCAATAGCGCAAATCATCGTTGAATTCGGGATGGAAGACTGCGCTCCGCGAGGTTCCCATCTGCCCAGGCTTTGCCTTCCCTTTAGTCAAGAGATAACTCGCGGCGAAGGTCTTCAACGGAAGAAGGCTTCATATCCTCCGTCTGCGCACGAGCCAGGGCATTCAGCAGTCTCTCTGCGTTCTTGGGAGATCGCAACAGATGGGCTGTCTCGATAAGGCTGGCCAACTCCTCCGCTGGCACGAGCGCGACATCCTCTGCGCCCCGGCGGCGGATGATCACAGGCTCACGGGTTGACGCCACTTCATCGCAGAGTTTGGCAAATGTGGCCCGGGCATTGGTGTAAGTGGTGACAGTAGCCATACATCTCACGTCCCTTCACTTAGTTGTACAGCCATACTGTACAGCTATTCCCGTCCATTGTCAACGCATCCGGCAAACCTTGGCTAACATTCCTTCTTGTGTTGCAGCAGCAGTTGCGCTGATGATACGACTCGATCTGACGGAGAGGTAA
>Ga0209777_10004235_pt1 | contig 17115 bp, 36 predicted proteins | sample FrelakmetHBP12HB_FD_187147 | JGI IMG/M metagenome (GOLD analysis project Ga0209777, IMG submission 187147) | Freshwater lake sediment microbial communities from the University of Notre Dame, USA, for methane emissions studies -HBP12 HB (SPAdes)... | ecosystem: Environmental > Aquatic >...
CAAGCAGGATTTTGTCGATCAGCCATACAGGATCTGGTAGGTCTTTTAGCTGCCTGACGTTCAGCAGCGCGTAGATATTCGGTTCGTCCGCGAACTCATCTGGTTGGATCTCGCCCGTCTCTGGGTCGAATTTCGGTGTCTCGGTCTCCCTTTGCTTCGGTACTCGCTGCACGGCTGCATCCGCCGCTATGCTCGTATCCCATTGGCTGATTGCGTACCGCCATTTGCGCGTGAACTCGGTAATCCCTCGGCCCTCGCGCTCCAGCAGGATGTGGTTTGCCGTACCTGCCTCCACAATCCGCGACTTGACGCCCTGCTCGTACCTTTGGAATGCCGACCGCATGGCGTTGTGCATATATTCGGTGCTGGGGAGGATCGGGCAGTCCCTGTAGAGGCTCAGGACGGCTGCCCAGACCACCTTGGCCATGTACCCCTCCCTGCCGTCCACAATCGCGCCAAAGGGGTTTATAGCGACCTCTGGGCTGGGTGTTTTGAATTGGATCACTTTGTTGCCGCCAAAGTCTTGGATCAGGGATTCTAGGGCCTCAAGAAGCCATTCAGGCGCTTCCATGACCTCGACCTCCCAAGGGGCGAGTCCCTGCGTCCAACTGTAGTTCGCGCCTGACTCATGGATGCTTGGCGGTACGATGGAGAAGCCGCCCTGACCTCTGACATCCACTCCTATTGCCGTCTTGCAGGTCTGGGGGATCCTATCTAGGGGCGCTCTCATCAGGATTTGGATGCCGCCACCGCCAGTAGTCTGAGTGGGGGTCTTTAGGCTTTCGCCGTCATTGTGCAGCGCGATCAGGTTCATGTACCAGTCGAGCGCGCCTGTTTCTTTCTGTATGTCTAGGTCTAGAAAAAACAGTCCGTTGGACGCGAGACCGCAGATCACGCCAAGGTTGTCTGACAGGTGCTGACCGTTTTGGCCAAACCACTGGTCGTACTGCGCCTGACTGGTAAGCTCGTTCTGTAGTTCCGTCCATTTCTCAAGCTTCGGGCGCTTCCAACTTTTAGAACCGTCAGGCTTGTGTGCAGGGACCACCTGCAGGCCCATTTTGCGGTAATAGTCGGGATAGCTGTCGAAGCTTGGGTCAAAATTAGATAGGCTCATAGCATTTCTCAGGGATAGAAAAGGGGCTGACAGCCAGCCCCACGGGGTTTATCTTAATAAATCAGAGTCAGATCAAAGTCAACAGTATTTTTAAGCCTGCAGTTTATAAGCCTTTTTGCTTACGGACGATCTCTCGCATCAGGCAGTTCGCTGACTCAATCGCAAATTTCGCCAAATCCTGCTTGTGGTGCGTTGAGAATACCAAGCCTTCCGAACTCACCACGCTCTTAAAGATTTCAACTACCATATGATCAAAATTAGTCATCTGCGCGACTGACTTGTTTGCATAAGTTACGATATCCCAATAAAGCTTATCTTCTCTCATGTCTTGTGTTGCAACATGTGACTTATTATATTGTGCTTCTCCGCCTTCCATGATTATCTCCTATTTTGTTAAACGATTAATTTCTCGATTGATGTACCAATTTGCTTTTTCTAAATCCTGCTGATAACTCGATCCCCCCTTCTTGCCTGCCCTGCTAATGTACTTGACCGCATTACCAAGATTATAATTTAATCCCTTTGCTTCAATAAAATCTATTGTCTCAATGCCGCCTACCTTGTAATGATCAGGGTCAATGGCTGAGTTTTTGATTGTGTTATATCTGGTCGATGCCAAATAATCTTTCAATATTTGTGTTCGCTTATTTTTCATCTGCTGTTTCTCCCAAACTTTTCGCCCCACAATGCGATCAGGGCAGCGTCAGCCCTGCCGTCATCCTTCTTGCGTTTAAACAGATCGGCCTGCATTGGGAACAATTGCATTGCTCTCTCACGAGATCCGTCCTTACCGCCGCGCACTAGCATGTCCTTCTGCCAGCGCTGTGGGATAACGAGCGTCAATGGGATGCCCATAGCGGCCACAACACCCTCGATCACGCCGACTGATCGGCCAAGGCTTAACATCGAGGTTACGCCCTGACCGGGCATTGCGCCAACGCGCTCAAGGAAAGCAAACTCAATGTCCTGACCGACCAAGGCATCATGCACCATAGCGGCAGCGACTTCTCGCTTGATCTTCTTGTTGCGCTCAAGCTCCACGACTGGCATGTCGATAATCTCTACGCCGCGCTCAACTGGATCGAGTATGCATAAAGCGCCTGACAGGCCCGGATCGATTCCTAATACGTTCATGTTGCTTTCCCCTCGTTCAGGCATTCCTTAATTCGCAAAACCGTTATCTCACATTGTGATGTGAGCATGCGGATCTTCTCGTTTAGAGCGACTAGCTCTTCCTCTGCTTTCTTAAGCTGGTTGAGAGCGGACATCGCAGCATTGAACCAAAATATCTCTGCACTCTGTTGCTTGACTATTTTCGTACCCATCTTTACGTCTCCTTTGGCATTCATTACACATAAGTCTCTTAAGCTTGCTGGCCGTCCTGACTAAAGCAACATTCTTAAAGCTTTGACAGTACCAGCAGAATCCACATTTATAGATCATATTACCTGCCCTTTGCTACTAAAATTCTTCCCTTATAATGAAAATGATTTGGATTATCGACCGACTGCTTGAAAATTTTTGCCATCTTTTGCGCTGACAAGTTAACTGGAATCTTGGAATCCAAGTTATCAGGCCTGTTTTCAAAATACCATTCCACAAGCTTATCGATCTCTCTTAAATGTTCTTTTTTCATTCAGCACCTTTAGTCTCATTTAATTTGTTTAAATGCTTTTTATCCTCTCGCTCAAGGTAAGCATCATATAATTCCTCTACGGTGTCGAAAAAACCATCATGCCCGTCTAAAGCATAGTATTTCTTTTGATTCTTCCATCCTGAGTAAATGTCACCCTTGCGCTTTCGCTTGGTGACAATCTTTACATATATCCCATGCTCCTCATTGCTAAAAGTCCTATAAGCGTCATCATCAGTTTGGAAGCCGCCTTGGTAATCAAATTCTAATCTCTTAAATTCCTTTAATGCTAATGTCATTTTTTAATCCTGATCATTGATATCGAATACGGTAATGAACCAACCACACGAACTGGCTGATTCAGCATATATTTCGCTCTATCGATTTTTTCATATTTAAAAATCCACTTTCTTTCAGACTCAAATTTATCGTAGGCCTCCATTATCAATTTAGGGTCAAATGTTTTCATTTTTTTTCCTTAAATTATTATAACAAGTAAGAACTTCTGCAGACCAATTATCGCAAATATCTTTCAAATAATTGCTAAATTTATCTTTGTCGTTTCTCATATAGGCCAATCCATTGTGAATTAATATTGCCTTACCCCACTTTGACAAACGAGATTCCAATGTTTCTTCAAAAACAGCCTTCATGCTCCAAGCCTTAATTTGTTCATGGCTAGTTCTTGAATAACAATTCGTTATTTCCTCTTTCGTTTTGTTTTCAAAAGTTTCTTCCTTGCCGCAGAAATCGCAAATATAAACTACTTTAGATTGTGTGCTTATCATTTATCCTCCTTAATTATAAATCCTTTCGCATATTACTTCGATCAAGTTTATTCCATGCTTCAATCAAAACCTCATTAGAATTTCTAATGTAAATAAAGTCAGCATGCAAATCTAAAATCACTCCACAATTCTTGTCTTTATCTTTGGTGCATTCTATCCAACAATTTTGCCAATCCCAATAACCCTCAGATACACTATTCGCATCTAGTTCAGCACGTGAACCACATAGTGGGCAAGGCAACAAGTCTTCACTTCTCATTTCCACTCTCCTTGTAATACAGCACAATGTCAAAACCACCATAGTACCCGTTGTGGTCATTGTTGCTTTTTATTGTCACCCATCCTTGGTGTGTTTTAATTTCCAAAAATTGTATTTCTAGCACATGATAATCAGCGGATGTTTCTATATGCTCTTTTAATTCAATATCAATCAGCTTGCCGCCTACTAAATCGTTTAAATTATCGTCCGTATTCATAAACCTTTCTTCGCAGCAAGACTGACCCTCGTCTTTTATTTGCAACTGAGAGCCATCCTTAAACGTAAGCAAAAGGTAATTATTAGATTTCTCTTTCTCAGCCAGTTCGGCTTTAGCAATAACTTTGCCCTTAGCTTGGTTAAAATCAATTTTGGGTTTTTTGCCCTCTGACGTAAAATTAATCATTGCTTTATTTCCTCGCACTTGTATCCCACACTCTCAATTCTGAATGATCCCACAACTCGGCAGTCCAATTGAATGTTGTATTCGGTCAGGCAGAATGTGAACAATGCCGTACAGGCCGCCACTACGGCCACCAAAGCCAACACATCAATCCATCTGTAGTGATTGAATTCATTTGCAGCGCTTACTCGCAGCGACTTGCCATCAAATAGCTGAATCATCTTGAACTCCTTTTCATCTCTTCAACCATATGCCCGATAAAACAGACTAATGCGATGATCATTAAAATCAGCGACATGGCCTGTGACCAGCTTAAGCTCTCTTGCCATTGCATAAATTCTCTCATTAATTTATCTCCTTTCTATCTAAAAATTGAACTATCGTATGAATTTTCTCACTCAATACCGCTTCATTAATTCCATCCCAAAACGGAGATTTCTGTAACTCCATTTGAATGCGGCAATTCTCCAAAAGCAACACCAAAGCAAAAGAGACGGTTTGAACGTCAACTTGCTGCTCGCCTATAAATCTTGATATAGAATTAGCAAGTGTATAAGGGTCAATTTCAACTGTTTCTAGTGTTTTATCTGTCATAAAAATCCCTACAGCTTAATTACAAAAATCGCTATCTTGATTATCAGCCCTGCAAAAGCACCGATTACAATGCTTTGCAGCAGGGCATTTATAAAATTAATCACACATTCTTTCATATTAAATCCTTATGTTAACAATTTGTCTTAGTTCATTAATCTCATCTCTAAGTTCTTTTATAACGTCAGACAAGCTGGCTATGACCGAAATCTGCATGTCGATCATATTGGCCTGAGCCTTCATTAAATCATCAGCGATTCCAAAAATCTCTAATTCGTTTTCGGATCCTCTTTCCACTTCTCTTTTCGCCACGGATGTCCCTTTTTAAAATTGCCTTTGCGCTTTACAGTATGCCCATTGCCTTTGCTGCCTTGGGGTTGATCTTGCTCAGTGTTTTTGCTAACCATTTGCTCTCCAGTTTGCCGTCATCGTATGCCATTAAAACAATTTGCACTGGAATAGGTATTGCGTGATCGCCAGCAAGCCAATAACGGATTTGCCTAGCGTCTCGCCCCAACATCAGCCCTAAAAACGACTGAGTAAAGCCGTGATCATCTAAAAATTTTCTTAAGTCTTGCTTGTTCATTGTTGCCTCGTCATTCTCCATATGTAACTGTCTTGAATCGCCATTCTCTCTGCTTCCCTCTGACATGACTGATGCGGTGGAGGAATTTCTTCCTGCATCGGCGTAGTCATTGCTAACCAAAACTGCCGCAGTAAATTAAACATACTGAAACTCCAGTTGCCCATGATTCTCATCAAACCATTTGTCCATTGCGTCTCGCCAGTCGCGATCCGATGAATCTGCCAAGGCCACCTGCAGCATCTCAACCTGACGAGTCAGGGCTTGGATTGTGTGGCTTTGCTCAACAAGAGTCTCATAGCAATCATCGCAGGATGCCATCTCGTCCAAAGTCATTTCACGCTGTTTAAATTTGCTCATTAGATGGCTCCTCCAGCGTGCATTCGTTGTCGATCATGCCTGCTCGCTTGTATGAATCAAAGCGCCGCTTGGCCATCTCATAGCGCGACTCTGCGGCATTCCGTTGAAAGCAAATGTCGAATAGGGTGTCTTCCAATTGCCTTACTTTTGATCGTAAATGATTTAGTTCATGCATATAGTACCTCTTTGATAGTTCATAGCATTTTTGACAATACAGGAAATTTTCTCAGGGTGCAACAGGGCGCTGTTCCTGAGCCTTAGTGATGGGTCCCGCCCATCCATAGCGCAGTTTAGCTGCCCTGCGCTTGGCATAAGCCTCGCGCAGGGTCTTGCAGACAATGGTTTGCATCTGCCTGCCCCAATCTGAGTGTGTTGATTCGACCGTGAATTTATACATACTCAATCCCTAGTTCAATGGAAGATCTGATGCATTTTAAAAAGTTATCTCTAAAAACATAGGGATTAAGCTCGTATTCTGATCCCCTTAATTTGATTGAAATAAGCTCAATGCTTGAGTCCAAAGCCTCGTAGTACTCCACAATGTAATACGCGCCGTCAAATTCATATTGATAAAGCTTGGTTTGCATAAATATCTCCTAGATTTTTGATAAGGTTTTGTCGATAAAAGATAACATTGATCGCGCTGCAGCATCATGGCCTTTGATGCCCTCATATAAGGCAATCCATGACCGCGCCTGTTTAAGCGCCTGTAGCAGGTCAGGGGCGGCTTTGGCCAACCGTATCTCTGCCTGTACGTCAGCAGAATTTGCGCCGTCTAAACGCCATCCTAGCGCGTCAGGTTTGGGTTCGATTGCAATGTGCTTAAACATTGATGATACCCTCTTCGATCAATGAAAGCAGGGTGCGTCCAAACCGACCCTGCAATTGATAACCCAAGCCTGAGTCGTGTAAATACTGCCAAGCTTGGATCACTTGATCCGCAGAATCAGCTTCAATAAAATCATCTGCGATTCCAACCGCTGTGTAGCTGTCCATGATTAATATTTCTTGCATGGTTAAATCTCTTCAATGAATTCGCCGCACAATCCCTCTGCAACATCGATGCGTTCGCCGTCATCTCTGAAATCAAACCAGTTCAGTTCATCTGTATCGTCTGAATTGTTGATTTCCAGTTCGTAAAGATACACGCATTCGTCATTCCAGATTTTGAATAACGCAATCGTGTTTGCTTTTTCCTGATTGTATCTAGCCACCGCTTCGTCTTTGTCTTCAAACAAATCAAAACCGTATAGTCCTTGAACCGCTACCGCATACACAAATTTAGTCATGTTCATCTCCTGATCGATAGATAGTTAGTTACTCATCACGCAAGCATTATGCAGGAAGTTTTATCCGCTTTGCAATGGTTAAGCTTAATTATTTTGTATCGTTAAGTTACGCTAGTGTATCGCGCCATATGTTGCAGCGCAAAAGGGGCATGGTTTATACCGTGCCATGCCCCTGTTTGATTACTTCAAATGACCATCCGCAATACTGTTGATAAGTAGTCTATTCATTTTTTCGTCGACTAAACTGAACTGCCCAATTGGGCGAGCAAACATTTCAGGGCAGCGCCCAACTAACATACCCAACTTAAATATAGCGCGGTCTTTGTCAGCATCTGCCATGCTGAAATTGAACTCGCCAAACTCATCGACTGCGCGAGCAGCCCAATAATTTTCTTCTTGTCTAACTGTAAAATTCATAACATCCCTCCTTATTTGCGATACACACGAACTTCATTTATAGCATAACCACCGATCTCACCAAGCAAGCGCCTGATGCTTTCTGCGGTCACTTCAACATCAACACGATCAATATTACCACTTACTTTTAATGCTTTTAAAATCGATTTGGCTGCTTTTAATGAGAGTTCGCAACCAAGAATCGTTCCGCGTAACTCCGATACTACATAAAATCTCATAACGTCTTTTGCGATAAATGATATTGATTTTTACACAACATCGTCATAGCCAAAGGATTGGTTCAGCGCGTGCAATGCGTCTGCCTGAGCCTCTGTAATGCCGTATGTTTCTAACGGATCAACAGCGAACCGACCGCACTCGCTTGCGCGTGGGTTGAAAACAATAAACCCCTTAGCCTCGATGCCCCATACTGGCTTGTCATCGGTGTTCACGGTTTCGACCGCGTCAAACATCGCTTTGGCATAATGGTTTACATGGATTACGTTTAGCATAAACACCTCTTGATTAGGATGATGCCGAATTGCATCCGTAAGCCCACTGCACTACGCAATGGGCTTGCAGTTGCGATTAAGCTACTTTCTCTCCCTCGCGCTTATACAACCCTAGCAGCAACAGTTGCTCTGCGCCATACAACCCGTACTGGTCACAACATTCGCAATGTGCTTTCTCAACGTCGGGTTCAATTACTTGCTCTGTATCCCCGCAACGGATACAGATAGCTACGTTTTCGTCCAATTCGAGAAACTCAGTTAGTTCTGATTCTGTCGGCAAGTAGTAGGTATTGCCGCGTTTGCTGATTACTTCCACCATGATACGTACTCCATTAGGTTAGGTAATGATTAGTAACTAAATTAGACTCTTTGATTTTTCAACAAATCAGACAATTCATTTTCCGCCGACTCACGGTTTAAATGAATAAAAAACTGGTTGTTATTCAAGATGTCTAAGGCTGCAAACTCTTCTAATTTAACTTGAGCGTCTTGTTCATCATCAAACGTGAATAATATGTTTTCTCCGCTGTCTTGCCAATAAAGCAAAGCCCACACGACATCTGCGTCAATAACTGCGGGTGAACTCACAAAATCTAAATTACAACCTCCGATTTCATCATCGAAATGTTCAACAACGGCGCATTTGATAAAATATTTGCGTTGTATTCCGTACGGTGTAGGCTCGACTTCAATAAATTGCTCGAAGTCTTTTAAAGTGCTTTCCACGATTTTGTTATTTTGAACAGTAAAACAAATTGTGTTTAAATTTAGCATAAATACTCCTGACTGATAGATAATTAAGCTGATGCGGTTAACGTATACCATTTGACTAAGCGGTTACTGATACGCGAATTGACGCGCCGTGCTTTGTGTATTTGGCTAACGTATCATCCGACACGCCAAAATCGGCGTAGATCTTTTTGTTGTCAATTGTGCTTGTTTTGCACAAAGTTACCGTTACGCCGTACTGATCACCACGGTGCTTGCCCTCGCCATATTCGTTTGCGATTTTGTCCTTCAGCACCTTGGCTTGATCAGTCAACGCCTTGATCTGTTGATCGATCAAAGCTAGTTCGTCAATCATGTTTGTTTGTGCGACTGGAAATTGGATTACTGCGTTCATGTTCATGTCTCCTGATAGATAGATAGTTACTAATCAACTCAACTTGGGATCAAGTATGAGGATGTTTTTTCCTCCCGTCAACACTTAACCCCAATTATTTTGTATCCCTTTGTTACGTTTGTTACCCCAAGCCTTGCGCGCAGCCACAAAATGCTCTAGAACAGCATTTTTACGGCAAATTATCAGGTACAAATCGATGAAAAACCCCTTTGAAACGCATGGAATCGAGCATCTTTCCCCATCTAGCCTGAACACGTTTGCCCAAAGCAGCGCGGCTTTCGTGCTGACCAAGCTGTTAAAGCGGACAGGCGCTATGGGCGCTCCAGCGCATCGCGGGACGGCTGTTGAGACAGGGGTAGCCCTCATGGTAGGGGATCGAACCAAAAGCCTGTCTGACGGCATTACAGCGGCTTTAGACAACTTTCAGACCCTGACCGCCCTGTCAGGAGATCCACGGACTGAAAAGGAGCGAGAGGCCATTCCAGCGATGGTTGAGCAGGGTTTTAACCTTCTCAAGGCTCTTGGTCTGCCTAGCGCCATGCAGGAGCGCGTTGAGCTAAAAGTTGACGGCCTTCCCGTGCCGATCATCGGTTTTATCGATTTTCGGTTTGGCAGCACGATTATTGATTTGAAATCAACCCATGCCCTGCCGTCTAAGATCAATAACAGCAACCATGCGCGCCAAGTCGCGCTATATGTCGCTGCGACAGGCGGTGATTCAAAGGGCTTTTTAGGCTATGTGACGAGCAAAAAGTCTGCCCTGTACCAGATCGATGACGCTCAGGCGCAGGTAGATGCCCTGATCAAAATCGCATTCACGCTGCAGAAGTTCCTGAGCGTGTCTGACGATCCTGCGGAACTAGCGCAGCTTGTGGTTCCCGATGTTGACTCATTTTGGTTTTCAAATGACCCATTGCAGCGCCAAGCGGCCAAGGATGTGTGGGGCATTTAACGGTTTTGGCATACGCCAGAAAGCAAGAGCGCGGCTAGATGCGCTCAAAAACGTACATGAAAGGTGACATATGGCTTTATTTGATGAAAAAACGTACACATCCAGCGATGGTGGCGATTATTTGCCGATCATCAAGTTCAATGCTCAATCTGGGCGAGTCACTCGCCGTGATTACGCAGGATCCGCTGGTGAGTACAATCAAACCGACATCACTAAGAACTTCAAAGCGGTTTTCGACTTTGAAAACATTGAAGTCGGCACAATTGACTTTGGCACTGGCGGCGCGCCAAGCTTCAGCGTGGTTAAACTTGGTCAGCCTGTACCCGCAGCGCCTACAGCAAACCACAAGCCGGGCTTTCGCGTTCTTGTGTTTTTGGCCAAGGAATGCGGCGGTGACCTGCGTGAGTTCGCAAGTACGGCAAAGGCCTGCTTAAAGGGTCTCGATCAACTACACACGGCATACACCGCTGGCGTGAAAGAGAATCCGGGCAAATTGCCGATTGTGGTTTTGGAGGACACCGTTGCTATCGTGACTGGAGAGGGCGCGAAGAAATCGACCGCTTACTCGCCTGTCTTCACGATTCAGCGTTGGGTTGATCGTCCTGCAGGATTGACTTACACACCGCGCTCGCAGTCTGATTCAAAACCGCAAGCATCTTCAACGTCAGTTTCAGCATCGCCAGCGACACAGAATTCCGTTGCTGATGATGATGGATTCGGCTAAAATTCCGAATTGGGAGAGGGGTTAACAGCCCCTCTCTTCACAAGGAGTTGAACAAATATGATCAAATTACAAATCAGTCTTAACATCCCAAGCTATAACGGCAAATTGGTTCATCAGATCATTGGCGAGCATGACCAATGCAAATCCCTGCACGACTTCTGCGAATTGCTCAATGCTGAGAAGTTTATCGTTCTGACTGAGTACTACAAAGAAAAAGAGACCCCTGAAAGCTTGGCCACCTATTATCCTGTTGGCCAAATCGTCATTAATGCTGACTGGATCGGCAAGGTTAAGGTATTTACGACTTAAGTGTAAACGAACGAGGCTTGGCCAGAAGCGCCTGCAAAGCCGTTATTGCCGCCTCCTACAGTCAATCCTCCACCACCTCCACCGCCGCCCGGCGCAACGCCAACCGCTCTGACGGTTGTGGGCGATCCACCTACTGGCGCTCCACCATATCCATCTGTAGTGCCGCTATCGCCGCTATTGCCTGATGTATTGGTTGTGCCGCCAGTCGCAGAACCGCCAGAACCTCCCGGCCCGCCATCCTGACCGCCAACACCGCCGTTGGCCGTCATTGATACCGATGTTGGATAAGTGCCGTTGACAACGGTGCTGGTAGCCCCACTTCCTGCATTGTTGCCTCCATTCGATCCGCTGCCGCCTGAACCAACGGTGTAGGTAAAGGTTTGACCCCAGTTAGTAGGGGTCAGGGTTATGGTGCGCTGACTTCTGCCGCCTGATCCACCGCCACCGCCGAAAATGCCTGTATCGAATGATGTTCCGTGGCCACCACCGCCGCCTGCGCCATAGACTGAAATAACAAGCTGCGATGCCCCATAGGGTATGGTTTCAGTCCCAGAACCGCTTGAATAAGTATTGGTTTTGGGATTAAACGTGTTAAAGTTTGATCGAGCCGCGAATGTCATTAAGCGAACGCCTTTGAGAGTGCTGCAAACCATTTCGTTCCGTTGTAAGTGGCCACAAGCAAATCTTGGGCGTTGGCTGCTGTGCTTAAAACAGGAACAACGCCGCCCGGCCAAATAAACGAGCTTGGCCAAGTGATCACACGGCTTCCAGTCGCATCCTGAGTGAATGTGACATTGATCGTCTGACCGCTTTGTGGACTTGAAATTGACAGGGTTGTGTTGCTTGCCATTGAGACAAAAAACACGTTTGACGATGCAGCATTCAAAGTTAAAAAGGCTGCGCTGGCAGTTTGGCTAACGGGCGTTGTATAGGCTTGCGCGAATGTCGATACTCCACTCACAGCAAAATTACCACTTGCAGTCAAAGTGCCAATTGTGGTCAGGGCTGCTGATGCAGTCAAAATGCCTGTTGAGGCATCCCACTTTAAATTGGCTACCTGATTGCCGCTGTTGTTGATAATGTTCAAATAAGCAAAATTATCGACTGAGTCGGCCTGCAGTTGTAAACCGCCAGCAGAGGTAGTTGCCGTCATGGAAACGCTAGCAAGAGTTTGGGCTGGTGTTACAGTCCAGCTTGATCCCGAACCTGCCGTGATTCTCGTTCCGCTTGTAACCCCAACGCCAGATAGCATCATTCCAATGCCTAACGATCCTGCGGCGGTAGAATTGACAGTTAAAGTTGCGCTAGAAATGGAAGCCACTATCGATGCGTAAGCAGTTCCAGTCATAGCCGTTACTGCTGACACGGTCTGAGATGGCGATACAACCCAGCTAGTGCCAGAACCGCCCGTTATAATCGTTCCAGCGGTCACGCCTGATCCGCTGATCACTTGGCCAATATCTAAAGCACCGCTTGAGACAGAACTAACTGTCAGGGTAGTTCCAGTAATCGTTGCTGAAAACGATGAGGCAAGAGCAGATGTCTGACCCTGTACAATTCCAGCCGAATACAAGTTTGGCGCGTTAACGATTGAGTTGGCATAAGTGAATAAAGAAGATCCGCTCAATCCTCCAGACACGTTATATTGAACTTGAGTGTTGCTGCCGCCTGCTACGCTAGTGTTATTGAATAGCAGCACATTAGTGCCGTCACACAGAACAGCAACTCTAGAACCTTGAGAAATTGCTAAAGATGATCCACCACCAGTCGCAGATGCGATGGTGATGGTGTATGCGCCTGAAGTATTGTTGTAGATACTCCAAAAGCCGCCCACTCCAGATGGTAACTGATAGATCAAATTTGCGCTCAAAGTGCCTGAGAACACAATGTTTAATGGCTGATACTGCGCGAGAGTAAAGGTCTGAGTGGTTGTTATGCCGACTACGTTGATCGTAACAGATCCTCCCAAGCAGTTATCAACCGCATTCATGTTGTTGTTGACTGGGGTAGCCCATGTGTTGACGTAATCGCCACTAGCTGGCTCTTCTAAGTGAGCCTTGTTGGTCGTGTATGTGCTTGCCATCTTTAACTCCTAAATCGCCTGATTGGCCGCGCTTAAAGCCTTAACGATAGCCTCGTCAGGGGCATTAAGCAACGGCTCTGTTGTCTGATCTGTGACCTTTTTTGCCACTTTAACCTGATTGATTAGTTTATTAACCAGTCTGTCAACGTGATCTACCTTTCCACCTGATGCTCGCTCAATGCGACCATCTGTGGCAGCTCCAACTGCTCGATGATACACATCATCTGAGTACAAGTCTTGCCGACCCCTTTCTTGAATGTGGATGGCTTTTGCCAAATTAGGCAACAAAGATTTATTTTGCAGATTGATTGGCTTGTCAGGATCGATTCCAGCAAGCTTACCTACATTATTAGCCCAAACATTTGGGTCATTTTTGCCATCTCCATATGGAGCCCAATGACTTGCAATTTGACGCAATGTCATGTCTTTACCATTGTTAAAGGCGGATGGGTAAGCTTGAGCATTTTCAATAACAGCCTTAACAGCTTGCTCTGGAGTTTCGTAGGTTTTAAATCCTTCCTCCTTAGAACCCTTGCGAATATTGCCGGCATTGTATGCTCCTTGTTGGGGAGTTCCTTGAGCAAGATTGCTAATGGCAATTGCTCTAGCGGCGTTAACGATACTAGGCCTGCTAAGTGTCTCGGCGTATTTGCTAGCTTTTGCTAAAGCTCCTTTTTTAATAGGAGCGCCTTCTAAGGCTTTCAGTTGCTTTCGATAAGATCCAATTGCCTCAGCGCCGTGCTCAAGAACTGTACCAGCAACGTATCCGGGCAGACCGCCCACAACACTTCCCACAGCTTGTAATCCAAGCTTACTAGCAGCAGATCCTACTATTCCTTTGAGCATCGATGCTGATTTACCAATAGGCTTCATGTTGTTTATCATGTTGGCAGCATGAAGTCGGCGTAAAGAATTTAAAGACTGAGGATCATTTGCCAAAGCTTTTGCGACCGAAGAATTTGGATCGGTAACCAATTGAACGACACTTGGACTGCTATTTAGCTTGCCATTTTCAATTGGCGCCGCCGCAGACTTCAGGTAGTTCTGAATAGAATCTGGCGGAATGCTGCCAAGAACAGATTCTAATTGATTGTAAGTATCAGCACCTTTTGCAGGGCTAGTTAAATCTTTCAGAATTTGAGCCTCAGCCCTGCGATGCAAGTCAATATCGCCAGAGGCAATATAGTCTCCAGTTGCTGCGTCTCTGCTTAATCCAGATTCAAGCATCTTAGATGCATTTACAATGCTGTTATTCCTTAAATTTGGTTCTGCAAATGATTGCTTATGCTGCCGATAAGCATTTATTGCGTTTGCCAAATCTTTAGCAATTGCTTTATTGGACAACCCATTTGAGTCAACAAAGTAACCTTGATTAGCCATATCTTCTGCATGAGAATCTAGCGCGTCAATTATATCGCTAACGCCCTTAATATCGGATCCTCTTGCTTCGTTTCTTATAGAGCCCAGTTCTTTTCTGAGGTTGGTTAATTCCTGAGCGGTAATATTCCCTGCTAAATTGGTTTTTGTATTTCCGTTAAGAATTACATCATTTAAATTTTTTATAGCCAATTTTGTCTGGGGCAGGCTAGTATTCCTGTCCAATAAACTTAAATCGTTTAAAACGCCAGACTTGGATAAATTTTCTTGAATTTTATCCCTTAGCTCGATTGGCCCAAAATAAGCAAAATCTCCGTCTGTATTTTTGATTTTGTCATACAAGGATCGATAATTGTTATGAGAATTTACCAATGCTTGCTCAAGATCTGCCCCCAAAGACATACCGTTTTTGGGCGAAATGATGGATCTCGCGGCATTGGCTATTCTTTCATTATTCCCGATCACAGCGTTATCAATGACTGCTTGGGCAGCAGCGGGAGACGCCTTTCCAGTAATTACGGAAGTTGGAGCTTGCATTTCTGGCGCTGCTGAACGCAGTATGCCTTCCTTTACAGCTTCAGGAGTAAAGCCTTTTTTATTGAGTGTGTCGGCCATGATTGACTTTGCAACAGGATCGTCAAAGTGTTCAGCGCCTAACAATCCATTAGTCGTGCTTTTAATTAAATCATCAGCCTTGCTAGTAAAATTGCCATTTTCATCTAAAGCATTTTTGCCAATTGGTAAAATGGATTTCTCTGGCGTAAAAACGCCTAGAGGGTTAAGGGGATTGATGTTTTCACCAACCTTGCCTACAACTTCAGCGCCTGTTTTGATTGCTGATCCTGTTGATTGTAAACCTGATTTAACAGCCTGAGATCCTGTTGATATTGCTCTACCGGGCGCCCCTAATCCAGAAACAGCCTCTCCAGCCTTTCCAGCAATCTCACCAAGCTTGCCAGTCAATTGGCCGACTTTTGAAGCGGCCATCTCTCCACCCGTGGCTATGGTAGATAAATCCATCAAAACGCCAGCAGGGTCTTGAGCAAAATAATTCATAAAGTGAGGCAGGTCTTTAAACTTATCATGGTATTCAGTCATTAAAGCGTTTAAAGGCGCTTCAGTTTTGGCCTTTTCTTCTGGGTCTTGATGCCGACCTGCGGCCTCATCAATTTTTGAAGCAACACCTTGAACTAAATGAAACAATCCAGAAGCGGTATCAATTGGATGTATAAATGAACTTAAAACACCTGCGCCCAAATTTTTAACAGATGGCACAAAATTGTCGTAAGCTTGTTTTGACATGCCTCCAAAAGTGATATTAGGATCAAATTTACTTTCATAAGCAACTTGTGTTTTGCTTTTTGGAGGAGCTGCGGCAGATACAGGATCAACAGCCTTTGGTTTTTGAGATGCAGATAGCAAAATATCATCTAAAGGATCATGCTCTTCAGATGTGGGGGCAGGCGGAGTTGTAGTGCCAGAGGGTTGCCCTGACATTAAAATTTCATCTAAAGGATCAACTGCAGGTGTATCCATGATTTATCCCTTAAAATATGTATCTTGCCATGCCATTCCCTATGCCGCCGACATAAGAACCATCTTTTTGCTTAATGCCTCTTTCTAGTTTAATGATTCTTTCTGCGGTTGGATTTGACGCAATCTCTTCAGCGGCAGATCTTTTATAGGTTGGATTCCTGAACAAATCTCTAATGTGTGATTTTTCTTTAGCGTAAACTGTTCCCATGTCATTATTGAATGAATCATCTACACCAACAAGAGTTCCAAACCTTGCTAAATAATTATTAGAATAAGATCTTTTATCTCTGAAAATTTGATTTTGCAACATCATTTGAGATAAATTTTCCATAGCGGCATCTTTGCTTTGAGACGAACCCGGCAACACGCCTCTTAAAGCTTCTGAGACTCTTGCTGCTTTCTCGCCAAATTGAGCAGCCAGTTGAGGAGCTGCCAAACCATTCAATTTGGCAATTATTTGCTGCTGTGTAACTTCATTAGGATCAATTTGATCATTTATCCCAATTAATCTTGCAGCATAATTGTAAATGTTAGCCAACTCTGTTCGCTCTGATGCTAATGGCCCTTGGCCAGTAAATGAATTTTCACTTAAATGGCTAATGGCGTTCCCTAGCATGACAAAGTTTCTAGCATTAGCGTCAGCAGCATAAGCGTCTTCTTTGATTCTTTGACCATCTTTCATGGCCAATTGATTGGCAGATGCGAAACCGGGCTTATTAACAGAAATCATAGCCATATTTTGCTGAGGTGATAATTTTGGATCATATCCAAAATCTCTAATCATAATATTATTTGAACTAGCAGTCGGTTCAATCCTTAAATTGCCACTATCATTTCGGTTGATCGGGGTTGATGCCATTTCTGTTTGAGATGGTTTGCCAAAAGCGCCCATATTTGCACTAGCGATAGCTGGGGCATAATGGTAAACCTTTCCGTCTGGGCCAACTATATCAGCCACGCCTTCAACATGGCCCGGTACAGCAATCATGCCCATTGGCGCTCTAGCGTTAAGTTCAGCAATAACATTTCCGCTAACTCTTTGCGGTATGGCGGCAGTTTCGGCCTGCTTTCTTGCCAACTCAGCAA
>Ga0209777_10004236_pt1 | contig 17102 bp, 13 predicted proteins | sample FrelakmetHBP12HB_FD_187147 | JGI IMG/M metagenome (GOLD analysis project Ga0209777, IMG submission 187147) | Freshwater lake sediment microbial communities from the University of Notre Dame, USA, for methane emissions studies -HBP12 HB (SPAdes)... | ecosystem: Environmental > Aquatic >...
ACCAGAAAAACCACCAAAAGTAGAACAAAAAAAGGTCCAACCAAGCATCCCTGCTGAAGATACAGCCAAAGAAAAAGCACTTGCCAAGATAAAAAATGAACAAGATAAACAACTCAAGAAACTAAAAGGAAAATAATCATCTTTTTTCTTTCCTTCTTTTACACACGACCAGCACGAGAGTACATGCCAGAACCACCACAGACGCTAGATATAACCAGAATCCAATTCCAGGGCCCCATTGACACATCACGGGTATAACACTATCCTGTCCTTGTACCGACACATCAACGGTTCCATTTCCAAGAAAACTACCGACCCCGACTTCTGTGAACGCAGACATTGCAAGGGAAAACAAAATAAGTGAACAAATCAGAATAAAAAAAGCACATACCAAGGAAAAGAGAATCCATTTTTTCTTATCAACTCGTTTAAAAACCAGGCTAAAAAGAATAAGAAAACAACCCATAGCAGTGAGAATAGAAAGAATGGTCATAATGTTAACAAAGAGAGTAGGAAAAAAAGCAAGCTCCCCTCCAATAAATTGAGATGTTTTCGTCATCGTGACTAAATCTAAAGGAATCAGATACAACACTGAGGAAGTCTGCACATCAGAGGAGGATCCTTGAAGTGTCCACCAGGGAGATACTATCCCAGCAACAGAAAGACCCAGGATAAGGACCACAAGAAAATAGAAAGGGTCCTTTTTCATTATACTCATCGCAAGACTAATCAGTACAAGGATACCAACTACAATAAGGACTAACAATGGGAACACCGGCTCCTGAGTGGTAAAAAGATCAACACTCCGTTCACTTTCTACATTTAACGATCGCTGTCTAATAATTTGACCCTGAGAAAGGACAGTCACTACATAAGAACCAGGCGGAACTGATAGCACAGTTCCAGAAACATTACTTTTTAGATCAACAGTTTTACCACCTCGTCTGAGTTGAATTGTTGCATCACCTATCTTCATACCACGAGAATTTAGCACATGGAACGTGATCGGAAACATCGCAGGGAAAACCAATGTCACAACATTTGAAGGGATCTGAATCTTTTGTTCAACAACGAATGATTTATATTGGATCTGTAGCTGGTAATCTGCAGGAACAAGATGAGTGAAGTGATATATGTCGTTACTCTGCTGTTCGGCAAAAAGCACCATTGGCATTTTCATCTCTTCGCTAGTAAGCTGAGGTGTCACATCGATTTCTAACGGTAACTCCCACAGATCCATAAGTTTCAATGTCCAATCGTCCTGATGAAGTTCCAATGATTTTTTAAGAGAAACCAAGGAACGCACATATCCAAAACGGATTAATTCATTCTCCACCTGAAAACCATGATACAGAATGATAAGTTGATATTGTTGCGTAAAACCGCATGGGGCGGTGAGTAACGCATGCCCGTTAATCGTTGTATTTCGAGATATTACAACGCCATCATCCATTAGTAGTGCACTGGCGCCATCGATTCCGTTTCCCTCTTGATCAACTAACGAAATTAAACAAGACCCCTGCCGTCTACAAAATGTATGGATTTTTGTATTCTTGGTTAGATTAATAATCGTATATCCGATATATTGTCGTTGACTCCTTAACAAAGAATTGTCCCTAAATACTTTAATCAGGTAGGGACCGGCGTCAAGTTGTTGAAAATCAATTTTTTTATACACCGAAAAATTACGAACATCAAAGATATGGGCAGTGCTAATGAAACGTTGCGCAAAAGAAGATTGTTCAGACGAAGAGAGAGGGTTGAGCGGGAGTCGTATCGCGGACCCAGAATTGACTAACTCGTCCTCACGATATACCTCTACGGTGATATATGGAAAATGACGTCCAGTAAGCGCTGAAAGTGCAGAGCCGAAAGGAACCGAGGGAGCATTATGGACATACACCGTCAGTGAATAACGGTCTTGAGTCTGATTATTTTCCGAAGAACTATTCACTTCCGATGCTAGTTTCAGTTTCATCAGTGCTTGGAAGATCTCTGCCTCGGTTTCCACTAAAGGATACCCTCCAACAGGTGAGGAAAAGAACTCAGCGTCAAAAGATGCAACAAATCCTTTTAGGATCACCATATCTTTCGTAGCATTCCCTGCTTCATACGCATTCCGAGTAAATTGAAACGCTGCTATATCATATTCGAGCCCCGGAAGATGCGGATAATTAGATTCATAGGCCTTCAACTGAATTCCATCTCGTTCATCTTCTCCTGCTTTCACCACTGAAGAGGAACCAAACAAGAGCGCATGAACCGAACCGGTGCTTCCTTCATCAAATGACGCCCAGGCGTTTTTCCCGACATCGACATCATCAGTGGTTTGTATGAGTCGGATAACCGGATCTTCAGGGGTGTACTCCGGGTTTGTTTCAACCCGGTATTCCTCAACGACATTATGTTCAGTAAAGACGTGCAGATACGGGTATAGTGTGCCAAAGTTCAGGTCTTGAATAGACGTGCTATGTATTCCTCCGCATTGCAACGACCCATAGGTGCCATCAGTGTTGCTTGCCGGATATACTATACATTCTTTTAACGCCTGATGGGTTACATGTACATGGATTCGTTTATACTCTAGGGGACAATAGTAATATTTGTAGATTGCACTGGTTTGGAGGTCATCACCATTTGAACGACTCACAACCTCACAGGATACCATGAGATTTCCATCGCAGAGTATCTTCTTTGAAACAAGCTGTTGACTTGTTGAATTATACTGCCACATTTCATTATTATAATAATAGCAGAAGTCAAATGATGCAGCTGCTTCTCCGTTCTTTGGCATCATGTCGGTTGATCCTTCCTTTAATTTTGTCACGTATTGCGAGGTACTATACCAGAGAAACTGTCCTTGCTGTGCCACTGCATAGATAATTGATTCTTCCTGGGAGATTTTATAATACTGGGATTGTAAGGGGTATCCTGAGATAGGTTCATAGAAATAAGAAGAATCCTCGATAGACACATGATCGGGATACATCGGAGAAGCGGTCTCTGATTCATCGTAATATACATAATAGTGTCCGATTTCATTTACATCTTTTGGAGTAAGAAAGACGAGGTTACATGAGGTAATATGACTGTCATCGCTATGGACGAGGTCATAAATCTGAGATTCAAGTTCTGTATCAGCTTGGTAAATCACGCGAATCGAGTGATGCAGTTCATCGCGCGCCCAGCAAGGATTATTAAATATGATAGTCGTATCAACTGGTTGGAAAGCTGCTAAGTCTGAACTAGTATTGAAGTGAAGCATGAGTCCCTGGCGAAACGACCATTGGTTATTCCACCACCGATCCTCAGCTACGACGGTATTTATCGAAAACAGGGGAAATAGGAGAAATCCTGCCACAAGTATAACGCCTATGATTTTTGAAACCATGAGGGCCCACGAATCTCCGCTTTTAAATATCACTCTATAAATAATTATTGTCGTATTCATATATTAGAGTTGTGACATAAAAAAATATAAAAAATTTAGAGCATACGACCTTTTTTCACCACGGTCTCCACTAGGTTTACTCCGAAATGATAGGGGAGGAACTGATGGTTCGGACAATCAAGAATTATACAATCAGCCTGCTTTCCAACCTCAAGACTCCCAACACGATCCTGAACTCCGATAGCACATGCTGCATTAAACGTCGCCGCAGTCACCGCTTCTGCAGGAGTCATCCGCATCTTCAAACACGCAAGCTGAATCATCAATTGCATATTTTCTGTCCAACAATTCGGGTTCAAATCAGTCGCCAACGCAACCGGAACACCAAAATCAATGATCTGTCGTGCTGGTGCATACCGCTGCATCATCAAACAAAACGGAGTCCCCGGCAGAAGCACCCCAATCACACCGTTCTGCGCCATTGCCCTTAAACCAGTCTCAGATGACATCAACAAATGATCTGCACTGATCGCACTCACCTCAGCCGCGAGAGATGCACCTCCAGTATCCACAATCTCATCCGCATGAATCTTTGGGATCAGACCATATTGTTTTCCAGCATCAAGGATTTTCCTTGATTGAGCAACCGTAAAAACTCCTTTCTCACAAAACACGTCACAGAACCGCGCCAGACCCTTGGTTTTCGGAAGCATTTCTGTAATCACCATTCGTATGTACTCAGAAGCTTGCTGATCCATTGGTATCGCATGCGCACCCAGGAACGTCGAAACCAAATCCATCGGATGATTCTCCTGGAGTTTCTTCTGAATCTTCAGCATCTTTATCTCAGTTTCAACATCCAATCCATATCCAGTTTTCGCCTCACAAGAAGTTGTCCCATGCGAAAGCATCGTATCAAGACGTTTCTTACTCTGCTGCAACAACTGTGTAGGAGAGGCTTTTCGTGTCTCATTTACAGTAGAAAAAATCCCGCCTCCGCGCTTCAGAATCTCCATATATGATACACCAGCAAGCTTCAAATCCAGCTCAAACTCACGAGACCCTGCAAACACCACATGCGTATGAGGATCAACAAACCCAGGCATCACGAGCTTCCCAGAAGCATCTATAGTTGTTTCCGCCCTATATCGAAGATTCTGCCCGACATCAACGATCAGACCATTTTTTACGGCAACCGACCCGTTCTTAATGATAGAAAGTCTCTTCATCTGCTCCCGTGTCCTAGGTTTTTTTGACCCTTTCAACGTCAGCAGTTCACTTGCATTAGTGATGAGGAGATCAACAGATTCCATACCGTGTTCCCAAATAGTTAAATGAAGGACTCCCGATTAAGGTTTACGGTGAATCCCTATGGCAAGACTGATAGAATGCGTACCGAATTTCAGCGAAGGAAAAAACAAAGAGACTATTGAGACAATCCATAACTTAATTAAGAAACATAAAGACATCACTTTACTTGATTTTACTCCTGATGCTGATCATAATCGCACAGATGTTACTCTTATCGGTACTCCAGAAGCGGTCAAGGCAGTTGCACTAGAGATAGCACTCAAATGCGTCGAACTCATAGATATGAACAAACACAAAGGAGAACACCCTCGCATGGGAGCAATCGACGTGGTCCCTTTTATTCCAATTACAGAAGTTGGCATAGGAGAATGCGTTCAACTCGCCAACGAGTTTGCAAAAGAGTTCTCTGAAAAAACAAATGTCCCCTGCTACCTCTATGAAGAAGCTGCGAAACGAGAAGACCGGCAAAACCTCGCCGATGTACGACGAGGTGAATACGAAGGACTTAAAACAGAAATAGGAAAGAACCCTGACAAAGTCCCGGACTATGGTCCAAACAAGATGCATCCAACCGCTGGAGCAACCGCAGTAGGAGCACGGTTTTTCCTTATCGCCTTCAACGTCAACCTTGGGACAATCAATATCAAGATAGCAGATGAGATTGCCAAGGTAGTACGACACAGCAGTGGTGGCTACCGATACGTGAAAGCAAAAGGATTTGAGATTAAAGAACGTGGCATCGTCCAGGTATCAATGAATCTGACGAACTACCAAAAAACTTCGATTTTTCGTGTGTTTGAAACCATAAAAAATGAGGCAGACAGGTATGGTATCCCAGTGATCAGCAGCGAGATCATTGGGCTGATTCCACTAGAAGCATTGGTTGATGTCACAAATCATTACCTCCAACTTGAGACGTTCACAGTTGATCAGGTTCTAGAAAAAAGACTCTTGGAAATAAAAAAGTGAACAACATGACGAAACTAGTTAAAATGAACATAAAAATGTTTCTCGATGAACTTGCATCAAATAGCCCAACACCAGGCGGTGGGAGTGTGGCTGCATTATCAGGTGCATTGGGCGCTGCGCTTTCATCAATGGTCTGCAACCTCACAAGAGGGAAACAAGGCTACGAAGCAGCACAAGACGAGATAAAAGAAATCTTACAACGAAGTGAAAAACTCAGGAAACAACTTACAGAACTTATTGACAAGGACACAGAGGCATTCAATGAAGTCATGAAAGCACTAAAAATGGTAAAAGAAACAGAAGATCAGAAAGAACACAGACGACACGCAATGCAGAACGCGTTTAAACATGCAGCAGACGTGCCGTTAGAGACAGCACGAAAATGCACGCAAATCCTTGATGTCGCACGAATTGTTGTAGAGAAAGGAAACAAAAACTCAATTAGCGACGCAGCGGTTTCAGCATTGATGGCACAAACAGGATTACAGGCTGCGATGCTAAATGTCCGGATCAACCTCCGTTCCATCAAAGATACTGTATATATCCAAAAGGTTTCTACTGAGTTGGATGCGCTCCTGCAAAACGCCATGGAAAAATCAGCAGAAATTCTTGGCATCGTCGAAAAATCCCTTTAAAATATTTTACAGGAAGAGCTACGATGACGATTTCACCAAAGACCCTCTACGACCTGTTGTTGGATAATTTTGGGCATCAGCACTGGTGGCCTGTCGATACAAATTATCATCAAAAACAGAAGAGCGATCCACGGTTTGAAATCATAGTCGGAGCAATCCTCACCCAGAACACTGCCTGGACCAATGTGAAAAAAGCACTAGACAACCTCAAGAAACATAAGGTACTAACGATTAACGCCTTCGTTCATATAAATGAAAAAAACCTTAAAATCATGATACAACCCTCCGGGTTCTTCAATCAAAAAGCACGACGTCTCAAACTCTTTGCCGCTTATTTACATAAGAAATATCAAGATGATCTTCAGAAGTTTTTTTCACGAGATGAAACAGATATCCGCCATGAGTTACTTTCCTTGCAGGGGATCGGCCCGGAAACAGCGGATTCCATACTCTTATACGCAGGAAATTATCCCACCTTTGTAGTTGATGCGTATACGAAACGTATCTGTAAAAGAGTACCGTTTCAAGTATTAAATGATTCTTACGATGATATCAAGTACTTTTTTGAAAACGAGCTTCAACACACAATACCAAAAAAAGAATTAGTTCCTGTATACAAAGATTTCCACGCTCTTCTCGTAAAACTCGCAAAAAATAACTGTTGGAAAAAAAAACCGGACTGTGACACCTGCCCTCTCACCGGACTATGCGAGAAGTCCCTCTAATTTACCCCGTAACACCTCAGCAGGGATATCAGGAAGAGAGATAAGCTGCGAGGTCCCAAGCTGACCTTTACCCGAGAGCTTCACTCGGATGAATCCAGCTTGTTCAATATCTTTCAGATAGTTCCAAAACATCGTATGCGCCCTAGTTTCCTCATTATATTCCTCACAGGTGATCGCATAAGTTTTCTCCACTTCACCAGTATTCGCGTACGCAGTACCATCCTTCTGCAGACGTTTTGCAACCGATAGTAACGTAAGCAATTGATGTTTTCCTAGATTCTTCAACTTCGTTTCAGTGACCACCGAATAGGTTTCTGCTTTGGCGGCACGCACATGCTCAGGTACCACCTGCTTTGCATGTTTCTCATCAGCGTACATCCCTGCCTTCCATAACAGCTCAATAGAAAACCGTGCATCACCAAACTCGCTGGCGATATCAGCGATGAGATCAACACTCTCACCAAGGACCGTGTTTGGGTGAAATGCAAGACCCACACGCTGCCGTACGATATCATAAAGCTCATCACGGGTATATTTCTCCAAGACAACCGTATTACCCCGTTTAAACGTGCTGAGTGCTGCGGCGTCCAGCTCGGAGAATACATCTTTCTGCGAAATCATGATAACAGATACTGGATTGCTTGTTTTCATGGTTTCATCGTTGAACCGGGTGAGATCATAAATAAGATTTGGCCCGCTTTTTTTCAACAGCGCATCTGCCTCATCAAGTACAAGAAGGAGCTGCGCTTCTTTTCGTTGCAGGTGCGTACGAAGAACCTGCAACATTTCCTGCACCGAGAACCCCCGGTCAGGGAACCGGGAGTCAAAATGCGTCAGAACACCAAGAAGAACCATCGCATCCGTGGACCGTTTCCGACAGTTGATATGGATGTATTCGATCATCATTCCTTGTGTCCGTGCAATCTGAACAAGCGACTGACAGAAATGCTTCGTCATCGCGGTTTTCCCTGTTCCTACTGGCCCTCTGATGAATGCATTCTGTGCGATATTGGTAAGGAGAGGTTTGAACATCTGAGCAAGTTTTTTGAGCGGCTCGGTTCTATGCGGCAACTCCGCGGGAACGTAATCAAAATCAAGCGCATGAAGGTCTTTGATCACAGATGATGAGAACAGTTCATCCTCAATAATATTACCCATACCACAGGGTAATGTCTACTGTTAATAAAACTTTATCTCCCCAGGTGGATAAAGATTATACACTAGTATGATATTTTGATTGTTCATCATGGGAGACGATCCTTCAGCTCAAAGATCATTAGAATTCCTGAAAAACTCGTTTCAAACGTATTACGCATCAAATAAAATAGGACTCCCGGATCGTTTTGGACGCAGGGAATTTGCGTTTCTGTTCTTTGGTGGAAAAGGTATGGTGCGACACCTGGGTTTTGAGAAACGAGAAATGGTCTGGAATTTCCTCGCGGAACGGGTTCCACAGCATACCTACTATTCATCTGCGTATTATCAGCATCCAGACGCAGCAAAGATGGCGGAGAAAACCTGGATGGGTGCTGAACTTATCTTCGATTTGGATTCTGATCATCTTCCCAACGCAGAAAAAATGGGATACGTCGAGTCACTTGTTAAAGTGAAAAAAGAATTTATTAAATTGATTGAGGAGTTTTTACTCGGTGATTTTGGGTTCAAAGAAAAAAATATGGAACTGTATTTCAGCGGGGGGAGAGGGTATCATTGTCATATAAAGGATCCGGTGGTTCTAGATCTGGATAGCAATGAACGACGGGAGATCGTTGATTATATCACGGGGCGTGATCTGCAGGATTCCATTATCTTCCATGAACAAGTCACCGGGAGAAAAAGCTACGGAAGCTATTCATTTGCCAGTGGGAAAAGCTTGAAGATGCCGACACCTGATCAGGATGGGTGGAAGGGAAGGATTAGTCGGGGGATCATTGAACTTGTTGATGAAATTAAAAAGAGCGATGATCCAGAGAAAAAATTGCATGAGTATGGAGTGAATCAGCGCGATGCAGAGCGACTGGTACAGGAGCTATCTGAAGCGCGGGTGAATCGGATAAAAACCGGGTTGCTTGATCAGTCCAAGACCATTCGTAAGTTCTTCTTAAATAGCGCTCTCCGAAAAACCACGGTATCACTAAGTGTAGGAGAAACTGATGAGCCGGTCACCTGTGATGTAAAACGACTTATTCGATTGCCATCTTCGCTACATGGGAAAACCGGGTTAAAGGTCGTAAAAATCACAGTTGATGATTTGAAAGAATTTAACCCCCTAAGAGACGCGGTCGTGTTACCTGATGACCCTGTGCGTATCGCAGTGCATCGACCGGTATCGTTAGATATGAATAATCAGAGTTTCCACCTGAGCGAAGGCGAACAGGAAGTTCCAACCTACCTTGCCGTCTTCCTCATAGGACGAAAAGAAGCAATACTCGTTTAATCTACCTGTTGTTTTTTCATTATTAACATCTTTATCAACCTGAAAGTATATCAGAGAATTGCGTTCTCTTTATTAGGGATGATTTATAAGAAAACACACGATTTTTCTCAGTACCATACTCGGAGGTGTACAAAGAATCCTCCCTTAGAAAAACCAATCTTTTTCTCTATCGGAAAAAACATTTCGAAACCAGGATAATTACACACTTACCCAATCAATTAAACTGCATCCTAACATCAGGGACGACTATGACCGGGGATATAGTTATCATGGTATTTTCTGTTTTACAATTAAACTTGAGACGATGGAACCAACCTCTGATCCCCAAGATCTCCTAGAAATGTGTTCCGGTCATGTAAACGTCAATCTGTATGTCTGTCAAAGAGCTCAATTGCTAGAAAAAAATTAACACTCAACCATTATTTTTATACTGTATTGATTAAACAAAGCGAATAGCTTCAAGGTTCAAGGGAGCTGCAGTATTCATATTTAGTCGTTTATGAATGGTCGATGACAGATCAAGGCATTTTGATTCTTCACCATGACCAAACACGACGCGTTCGGGACGAGGTGACATATTATTAATGAAACCTACGAGTTGTCTGCGGTCACTATGCCCAGAGAACCCATCGCAGGTCTCGACATTCATTTCAACAGGGAAGCTTACGAGATCACCTCCGATATTCATAGAGATTTCCTTTGCGCCTCGCTGAATCCTCCGCCCCATGGTGCCTTCCGCTTGATATCCGACGAACACTAACGTATTTTTGCTTATCCCCGACCAGTGTTTGAAGTACTCCATAACCGGGCCACCATTCATCATACCGCTAGTGGCCAGCACCACACAAGGGTCATTCTCAGCAAGGATTTTTTCTCGCATTTCACCGCTATCAACGCGTTTGAAAATCTCAGAAAGCAAGGGGTTATCTCCTTGTTGGAAAATCTGTGTTCTCAGCTTGTTGTTCAAATATTCTGGGTACGCGGTATGGATAGCGGTAGCCTCCCAGATCATCCCATCAAGGTACACAGGGACGTCCGGGATTTCTTTCATTTTCACGAGATTCTCCAGGACAATCATAACTTCTTGGCTCCGCCCTACAGCGAACACAGGAATCAGAACTTTCCCTTTCTTCTTCATCGAGGTACGGATAATATCCTTCAATCGATCCGTCGCCTCTTTCCTACTAGGTTGGAAGTCATCATGTCCTCCATACGTGGATTCAATGACGAGAGTCTCAGCCCGAGGAAAATGGTTTACCGCGGGGTTAAACAGCCATGTACGTTCAAACTTAATATCACCGGAGAACGCAATATTGTACAATCCATCTCCAATGTGGAAATGACAGATAGAAGAGCCAAGGATATGGCCAGCGTTATGGAACGTGAGTCGAATATCAGGGGTGATATCGGTCGTGTCCCCGTAACTCATCACGATAGAATGTTTAATGACATTACGAATATTTTCAGAGGAGTAGGGGACTTTCTTGCCGTCAGCAGCAGCAACCTTAATGTAATCCATCTGCAACAACGTCATAAGATCTCTGGTAGGTGGAGTGCAATAGATAGGACCATCGTATCCGTATTTGTACAATATAGGAACTAACCCACAGTGGTCAAGGTGCGCGTGCGTGATAACGACCGCATCAATCTTCTCCAAGGGAAGTACCTCAGGTAAATGAAGGTAGGGTGATCCGTTATTCTCCGAAGACACATCAATACCACAGTCAATCAACACTTTGCTATCCTGGGTATGCAACATAGCGCAGGATCGGCCAACCTCTCGGAACCCACCAAGGGCGATCATACGAACATATTTTTCCCCGGTTGAGGCACCACGGTGAATCTTCCGTCCTATTCTCCGTAGAATTTCTTTCCGTTCATCACTCATTGAACGAAGATACCCACGAATCTCCTGAACGGTTTTTGATTGAATCGGTGGCGCTCGAACAATACTAGGAGCCCAGTTAATCTTCCTGCGTATCTCATTCAACAATTGGCCTTCTCGCCCAATCGCAGCACCAGGCTTCAATGCCTCAATCGTGACCTCACCGACATCAGGTTGAAAATAGATATTTGTTATTTCTGCTTCTTTGGGGATAATCTGCCGTATTTTCTTTTCCGCAATATCAATATCAGTCAGAACTGTCGGATCAGGGCGAACCACGATCCGCTTCTGTAGATTCTTTGCCATATTCTTAACTAAATCCTTGTTATTGGCAAATTTATCTGGCGTCTTGGTATAAATAACAAGAAGCGCCCCTTCGAATTCTACTTCAGAGATGTCAACACTTGCAGGTATTGAACCTCGAATCTTGCCTCGTATTTCTGCTAAAACATCATCAACGGTCATTTTCTACCTTTTTGAAAGCTTGTAAAACGAACTTTTGTATTCTTTTTTATCTGGTGAGATTCCTCTGAGAATACGGACTGTTTACTTCCCCATTTTCTGTAAACGTTTTTTGATTTCTTCTTCAGGTATCATCTTAAATTCTTTCTCCGTGATCACTGCTACATCAGCTCCGTTTCCTGAGGCTGAATCTCGACCCATCGCAGCAGTAATCGCTCTGAGAGCAAGATCAATACCGTCATTTATGGTCATATCATCTCGGAATGAGTCCTCTAAAACACCGAACGCATAGGGTGACCCAGAGCCACCAGCGGTATATTTATCAGGGATAGAACCACCAGCTGCATCCAATGAATACACATGTCCTCCTGCAGAATCCCACCCGCCAAGAATCAATTGGACATAATATGGGTAGAATTTTCGGGAATTCAGGATATTGGACATGAGTGTTGCAGCACTCTGCACTGACATTTCCGCATCTCGTTTTAGACTGTATAATTTCGTCTCTGCACTCAGATATCGAGAAAGAACCTGAAGATCACCTACAAGTCCTGCGGTTGCAAGCGCGAGATGATTATCAATTTGATACAGTTTCTTTGTCGCCTTATGAGCAATGAGCGTACCCATGGTTGCTCTTCGCTCTGTTGCAATAACAACACCGTCTTTACATACCATACCAAGGATGGTGGTACCTGTTTTCTTTAAATCATCTGTCATAAATTACTCTCCAGTAAACACCAGAAAAACACTGAATAATGAATCTCACATCTTTTATAAATACTTTGTGCAAAGGTGAAAACAGGAGAAAAGCATGATGCCTTCTCCGTCAAATAGGATTAGATAATGGATAATTGTTTCCCTAGTTTCTCGAATTTATCGAGGGCGAAGTCTAAATCCTTCTGTGTCAGACCCGCGTTCATCATGGTTCGAATCCGGGCTTTATCTCGCGCAACCATTGGGAAGACAATCGGCAGTGCGAATACACCTTCATCGTATAATCGGTTGCTTAACTCTTTTGCTTTTCCAGGTTCTCCAACAATAACGGGGGTGATTGGTGTTTCACTTTCGCCAGTGTTGAATCCCAAGGATTTCAATTCATTTTTGAAATACTTCGTGTTATCCCACAGTCGTTTCACATGTTCAGGTTCTGTTTCTAACACATCAATAGCCGCAAGTTGAGCACCAGAAACAGCTGGTGGGTGTGAACCACTAAGCAGCCAGGTTCGTGATTTGTTATATGCAAAGTTTACAAGGTCTTGACTCCCTGCAATCAGGCCACCAACAACACCAAACGCTTTACTGAAAGTCCCCATCTCCACATCGATTTTCCCTTCGATATGGAAATGCGCACCAATTCCACGACCATCAGGTCCAATGACTCCTTCACCATGAGCATCATCCACGTAGGTCATTGCACCATATTCATTTGCAAGCTTCACAATTTTGTCCATCGGAGCGATATCCCCATCCATACTGAACACTCCATCGGTAATGATGAGGATACGACGGTATTTCTTATCCGCATCTTTTAATACCTTTTCTAGGTCGCTCATATCCCGGTGTTCATAGACTGCCCGTTCCGCTTTTGAAAGTCTGACACCATCAATAATACTACCGTGGTTCAATTTATCGCTGATAACGATATCTCCATCGCCAACAAGCTGAGGAATCAGACCAGCGTTTGCGGCAAAACCAGTCTGATAAACCAAAGCAGATTCCGTTCGTTTAAATCGTGCCAGGCGTTTTTCTACTTCTGTGTGGATTTGAAGCGTTCCTGCAATCCCACGAACAGAACCGGACCCCGCACCGTATTTCTTCGCAGCCTCGATTGATCCTTTAATAAGTCGGGGATGATTGCTGAGGTTCAGGTAGTTATTCGAACACATCATGATGACTTCCTTGCCATTGACAATCGAATGCGGCTTTGATCCACTCTCAAGAACGCGTATATTCCACTCAAGATGGTTCTTTACCAAATCATCATATTCGTCTTTCAAAAATTTATTTGCATTTCGTTTTGTAATTTGCGTCATCATGTTACCTCCAATATTGATAAGCTCCAAAGGGGGGGTCAGTGAATTAGATTCGAATATTAAAAGCTGTTGGTCTGTAGATTTACTACCCGGCTAAGCCGGTATCCAATGACCACCATCAAGTACCCCTGTGTGGCAAAAAGACGATCCAGCTTTTTATCACCTGTGTCTACACGCAGGATAGAGGTATGCATAAGCTTAGAGGGTGTGGCAACGACGATGATGTTGTCAACTCCTATTTTATTGATGACAGCAGGGCTGAGTTGCAGGTTTCCACGACCAAGGATGAACCCTTGTGCTCCAATAGGACTAAGAAGAATTTTTGTCTTTGGATATTTTTTCAGCAGCGTCAGGATTTGTTCTTCGTTCACATCTTTTCCTATAAGCTGTTTTTGGTAAATCGCATCGATACCAAGCAGTGTATGTTGAATGTTGAGTTTTTTTGCGATGTAATCAATGGTTCCACCGGAACAAAACAGGAATAACCATTCAGGGTGTTTTTCCAGTTCATCATTTATATGTTCAGCAAGCTCGTCTTTAACTTCGTCATCAGAAACCGATTCAAAACAAGCTTTTCCTACCTGTATATAGGTCGGTTCGACGATCCCTTTTGCGACACCAAACAATCGAACCTTCCATTCTCCTCTACGGTAGAGCTCTTCGTCAAGATCCATAATCTCAGCATCGCCGATCGTAAGCCGCCCATTGATAAATTCATGGAGCATTTTTGCCGCAGCAGTTGTATTGATCCCGAAGATACCGGAATGCATCTTTACTCCTGCAGGGATCCCGAGAAGCGGGATTTTTTTATCGACGATGGTGAAGATATCTCGTGTGGTCCCATCACCGCCACAGAAAACAAGCAAGTCAATATGGTGTTCCAGAAATTTTTTGCATGCGTTTTTCGTGTCATCTGTCGAGGTCGTATTCTCAGATGGTGAGTAAACGACCTGTTTATTTTTGATGCCAACAGATTCTAATTCGCTATTCCCCATGTCTCCACCACAGGTGATCCATTGAAGATCACGGTGGTTTGTAGAAATTACACAAAACTCACGGAGCATTTCTTCTGCTTTCTGTGGTGCAATAGGTTTTGCGCCTAACATAACAGCTTTTTTGAGAACACCATCGGTTCCTTTCAGTCCGACTCGACCACCCATCCCCGCAATGGGGTTGACAAGAAAACCAATTTGTACGGTCATCGCATCACACAGGGATTGCTCTCAATATGAACCTTGTTTAAAAATTAATTGGTCATGGTGCTATTACTTTTTCATTTTGGGATTTTAACACGATGCATTTAAATAGTTTTGATGACAGAGTGAAATAGTGGTGAGGAAGGGCGACGTTCGGCGGGGGTCTTATCTTCCCGATCTGCGCTCTTGTCTTCCGATGACGCTGGTGTTGCGTGACTGCGTTGCGTCCGGGTTTCCTCCTATATCTCTCGGTTCGACGCGTTGCTACGTGCCTCGTTTTCTCTCCTTCCTTACCTCTTTTGGTTTGGCGATTATTTTTTTTGGCTTCGTTGTATTCGTGATCGTACGATATCAAGGTCGATATTTCCTTTGGAATATGCCTCAAGAAATGTTCTTGCGTTAATACTATACAGACGCGTATCACACATGAGATGATATTCATTACAGGCAGCGCTTTTTACTTCATTGATTACTTCCTTGGTGATAGCTGAGGTGAAATGAAAGTCTTCTGAAAGGAAGAGATCAATGCCGTTTTTTAGGGCAGACACAAGGATATTACAATCATTTACCACATGATTTCCAGGGACCCCATAATTTTCCATTGAACGGATACACGCTTGACCTAAAGCATCAGAAAGCAGTCGATTTTTAAAATCAATCACGGTCGCATGTACATGGGTCCAGCGTTTTATTGCTTTTTTATGGGTCGATTCGGTGATACGTCCCCAGATTTTCAATTGCTCAAGCTCCGAGGCAACAGTAGCAGTGACAAAACAGGCAATATGGTCACGGGCTAATGCATCCATAACTCTATCAACGAATGAATCATCTTTAAGTAAGAACGATGTATCAAACGAGACACTTCGAATCAGAAGTTGTTCGACCATTTTTTTCTCTCCACGTTTTCATAATATATACCCATTACTCTTTTCTATACATCGATGAAAAAGATCAAGCGGACCTATGGGGATTTGAACCCCAGTATCCGGCTCCGAAGGCCGGAAGGATATCCAGACTACCTCATAGGCCCATAACACAGAAGGGAATTGTACACCTACTATATAACCTTCTATTTTCTATGTTTTATCGTTTGTTCTTTTTTCTGTAGTTAGTGACTTGAATTATATCATTTCTCTATTTAACCTGTGTTAGATGTATTCAACTAATTTTTTGATTTGAGGGTTCTTAAATCCCTTCTTTCGAATGGGAAAAAGAGTCTCAAGGAGAAGATATTCATCAAAATATTTACCAATTCTTTGAGATATTGCCTCGATTACCTTTTTTGCAGTAATAATGTCAGGGCATAAAAAGTGACAACCCCATTATAACTTCCATGAGTTAAGAAGATATCATCAATTTTCACTAAATTTGGAAGGTGATCATCAAGTTTTTCTACAACGACTTCTTTTTTCATGGAATTATCTAAGGGTACCATGCTTCTCTTACATAGCAGGACGTAGTGCTTCAAATCCCTTAATGTTCCATCCGCTATAGCAGAATATCCCCAAATTATTTTATTCTCATCTAAATTTTTAATGATTCTCCAGACTTTTTGGCGCGAGAAACCGCATCTCTTCGCAATCTCATCGACGCTTTCTCTTGCATATTGCTCCATGATATTCAATACTTTTATTTCATCCTTCATCATTGTTTCTTTACTGTTTTTCGTCAAGATTTCCACCATCCTTTTTTGTTGACTTTTAAATTATTCTTTGAATCAATAATAATTACAATTTATATCAATTTCTCTCTTAAAAATATATCCTCAGAAACTCATGTTTTTTGCGAATCGATTATAAAAAAAGAAAAAGAGGTGATTTTCTAATACCCTACTATAAAACTTAGATTGGTTCTGTTACATTTTGTTTGTTTTTTCAGTTGTTCGAACTGGCAATTTATCACGAAATTTTTATAGAATACCAAGGTCACAATATGACATCCTCCCAAAATGAATCCATCTAAAGATGGGGGTATCCGATACCCGATCTTTTTTGAGTGTAACATGAAGGAACGCAAACCATCCTGCTTAAAACCTATCGACCCTCATGTGGTCGAGTA
>Ga0209777_10004237_pt1 | contig 17097 bp, 24 predicted proteins | sample FrelakmetHBP12HB_FD_187147 | JGI IMG/M metagenome (GOLD analysis project Ga0209777, IMG submission 187147) | Freshwater lake sediment microbial communities from the University of Notre Dame, USA, for methane emissions studies -HBP12 HB (SPAdes)... | ecosystem: Environmental > Aquatic >...
CTGGCCGGATTTCCCGGCATACGTGCCCCTTGTCACCTTGACCGTGTCGCCCTTCCTTACCAGGACTGACCTTGAGGTTATGCCAAGCTTCTTGCCTGTCTCCTTGTCAACGTGGACCATGAGCCTGTCTTTCCTGCGATGCTGCGCAGGCGCGTGAAACCTCTTCCTTGAGGATCTTATCGTTCCCATCAAATCACTCTCAAATCACTGTGGCCGCTATTGCGGACACCTTCGGGTACTTTTCAGCCACTTCCCTGGCTATGACGCCCTTTATCTCGGTCCCTACCGGAAGGCCGTCCTCGTTTATGAGGACAGCTGCGTTGTCCTCGAACCCTATCCTCGTGCCATTGGGCCGCTTGTACTCTTTCCTTTGCCTCGTTATGACTGCCGTCACTTTCGTGCCTATCATCTTCGTGTCGCCCTTTATGACAGAGCATATGACCGTGTCGCCTACGCCTGCCGCAGGATACCTGTTCCTGACGCCCTTGTACCTCAGCAGCCCTATTATCTTCAGCACCTGCGCGCCGCTGTTGTCGTCGCATTTCAGGTTGGTGAGAATCGTAAGCGTTTTGGTTACCTTGGAAGTTAGACCCTTCATGTCATTCACCCTTGGCCTCGACGGCCTTGCTTATTATCCTGGTTATGACCCAGTTCTTCGTCCTGCTCAGCTTCCTGGTCTGCTGCGCCTCGATGACGTCGCCAAGCCCTAGCGATATGCCTTCCGGGACGTGGACGTGTATCTTGCTCTTCTCTATCGCGACCCTCTTGTACTTGTGGAGCGTCTTGGAGAATTCCCTTTCAATGGTCGCCGTGTTCTTCATCTTTACGGAGACAACGGTTCCCTTGACCTTCATTCCCCTGGAGGATATGCATTCCTCCTTGACCTTCCTTCCTATTTCATCGTTGATTTCTTCCAGCGTCATACTACCATCCCTTTCTTGGTCCTTTCTATCGGGTCCCTCTCCAGCGACGAGCCTTCGAGGGAAACCTTTTTCCCGTGAACGCTAAACGCGAACGCATTGCCGCGCTTCGGAACCACGCACGTCTTTCCAGCGGAGCGGATGTGGAGCGTGTTTCGCGTCTCCCACACCACGGTTCCATCCTTGCCTTCGTACGTGGACGAACTTCTTTGCACGCGGACCCTGAGCCCAATCAGCTCATGGAGCGCGAGGTTTCCTGCGCTTATGCGGCCTATGCCGCCTCCATCGCTTCCTTCTTGAAGCCCATGGACACCAAAATCTCCGGAACCCGCTTCATGTGGTTCCCCTGGAGAATGATGAACTCCTCTTTTATTGACCCTCCGCATGCCAGCTTCCTCTTGAGTTCCTTGAGGGTCTCCTTTATCTGCTTCTTTTCCAGGCCCTCAACGACGGTGACAAGCTTGTTGAACTTCGCCTTGGCCGTGTAAACCTTTATCCGCCGTGTCTCCTCCTTGTCCAGGAGGTCACAGACGCAGAGGTCACGAGGCAAACCACACGTTTGGCATATTTCACCCAATCTTGTTGCACCTCTTCCACTCTTGCGTATATAGCCTTTTAAATCTTGTCATTTTTTCGTCCTGTTTTCCGCCTTGGCCTTGGGGCCCTGCTTCAGCGCTTTTGCCGCTGCTTTGGCCCCGTACTGCTTTGCCTTGCCTGAAGCCGCTTGGCTTTGGCTCTTGGCAATAGCCGGAGTCGGCTTTTTGGGTTGGCTTGCCTTGGCCTTTCCGGCGTTGCCGGCCTTTTCAGGCTTCGGCGCCTTCGCCTTTTCTTTCCTGCTGCGCTCGTTGAGCACAGTCAGTATCCTCGCGACAAGCTTTTTGAGTGACTGCTTCCTTCCGTACTTCGTGTCCGGCAGCGTCGCAATCTCCTTGCCGAAGTTGGCCAGGTCCTTCGCAAGCTCCTCTTCTGTTTTCTCCCTGAAGTCTTTAGCCTTTGGCAACGGCATTCTCAACACCCTCCTTGCTCGCGGCTTCTGCCGGCGGAACTGCTGCCCCTTCCTGGGCTGCAGCAGCGTCTGTCTTGTCCTGCTCCGCCTTCGCTATCTGCTTCATCTTGTCTGGCAGATAGATGCCTGGCGGCGCAATCCTGACCGTGATCCCTATGACTCCGGACTTTGTAACTATCGCATACTTTACCGTCCTCACTTCCTTGACCGGGTTGCCGGCCTTCGGCACGAATCCTGCGTAAACTTTTATCTTCCTTGACTTCGCGCCCTTTGCCCCGAGCTTCCCGTGCGCGATTATCTCCGCGCCCACTGCGCCGTTCTGCATGATGTTCGCAAGCAATTTGTAAATGACGGAACGCGCCTTCTTGCCCATCTCCAAATCCTTTGCCGCCTTCCTGGCGACAATCCTGGGCTCAAGCCACGGGTTCTTTATCTCGATGAGGCTTATCTTGGGATTTTCAATGTTGAATTCAGTGGAAAGCAGCTGCGCGGCCCTGGATATTATCCTGCTCTTGCGGTTCATGAATCCTCTCGGGTCCATGACCTCCAGGTAAATTCTCGTCTCAATCGGAGAACGCTTGATGTCTATGTTCGCTATCCACACCCTGGAGAAGTAGTTCTCAAGGAACTCGACTATCCTCTTCTTCAGGACCGGTTCCTCTATGAACTTCTTCCTGATGCTCTTCATTACCATGCAGTTTCACCTTTTGCTCGGCGCCTTCGCCTTTTCCCCCTTTTTCGGGGATTCCGCCTTCACCGGCGCCTCTGTCAGTATTATCTCAATCCTTGAAGTCGAGAAGTCGTGCTTCTTCCTCAGCCCCTTCGGCTGCAGCCTAGAAAACACCATCTTCCTGTTCGCGCATGCGTGCCAGACTACGAGCCTGTCCTCTGCAAGGCTCTTGGCCCTTGCATTCGCTATCGCGCTTTGCAGGACCTTCAGAACTATGGCGACTGACTTGATGGGATACCTGCCCTTCTTGCCGCCAAGCTCCCTCCTATGGCCAAGATGCTTGTTGTGGCTCCTGTATAGGATGGGAATCTCCATCTTCCTGGCCTTCAGGAGCAGAGAGACAGCCTTTGCGACCGTCTTTCCCCTGATGTTGCCGCACACTTCCGCAAGGTCCTTGAAGCTGGCGTCAACGCCTTCCAGCCTCGCCTTCGCGGCCTTCGTTTCGTCCTTTGCCTTAAGCGAATACATGTGCACGACCTCACTTTACGGAGATGAACTTGCTTCCCCTGGTAGCTCCGATACCGGGTCCTGAGTGCTTTCCGAAGATGGTTGTGTAGCTATACTCGCCGAGCCTGTGGCCGAGCTTATCAACCGTTATTTCAACGTCCTTCCACTCCCTTCCGTTGTAGACCTTGAATGCCATGCCGAGCCATTCGGGGATTATGACAGCTTCCCTGCAGTGCGTCCTGACTGGCTTGCTGACATTCTTCTTTTTCATGGCCCTCGTCTTGTCTATGAGCTGCATGTAATCGACGTTCATGCCTTTCAGCGCCCTAAGTATGGCCCGTCTGCCCCTGGATTTCGCCATCTTCGCGAAGTCCTCCAAAGGCATGTCCTTGAGCTGAGTGTCTTCCATTCCCCTGTATTGCGGCTTTTTCAACATGCTCGTTCACCTCACTGCTGGTCCTCTTTTCTCACGGCTTTTGCGCCCCTGCCCGTCTGCCTTGACGCTATGTGCCCGACCTTCCTTCCTGGCGGGGCGTTCCTGCCCACGCTGCTTGACTTGCCCTTGTGGTGCTGCTTCCCGCCGAACGGGTGGTCAAACGGCGACATCTTCACGCCCCTGTTCTTTGGCCAGAGGTGGCGCCTTGCCCTGTGCTTGTGGAACGCGGTGCCTGCCTTGAGCAGCGGCTTGTCCTTCACTCCGCCGCCCGATATGACGCCTATCTCGGCCCTTGCGTCCGGATTGAACGTTATTATCTTCTTGCTTGGCATCTTCACGTAGACGAATCGCTCGTCCTTTGAGACCACGACCGCGTAGTTCCCTGACGACTTCACGAACCTGCCGCCGTCGCCCGGGTCCCTCTCAATATTGTATATGTATGTTCCGTCCGGTATCGCGTAAAGAGGCAGTATGTTGCCTATGCCGACCTTCGCCTGCGAGCCTATCTCTATGCTGTCGCCTATCGCAAGGCTCTCCGGCGCGATTATATGGAAGCTGGTGTTGTCGTCCAGCTTGATTGACGCGAGAATGCTGCCCCTTCCCGGGTCGTCAACGAACCCCATGACCTCGCCCATTATGACGCCCGTCTTCTCGATGTCGTCGTATGGCCTGTGCGATACGTCGACTTTGAACCTGTGGCTCGGCGCCCTGTATTTCGGCGTCCCTTTTCCCCTTACCTGTTGCTTTAGCCTTTTTCCCATATTGATTCACCCGGTCAAACCAGGTTAAGCGACGCGGCCAGCTCGTCGACATCGACGTTGTCCGCGAACGTAACGTATGCAATCTTCTTGCCCTTGAAATTCACGTGGGTCCTCACTCTTTTGATTTTCTTGCCCAGCATTTTCTCTATCTCGGATTTTATCTCCGGCTTGGTTGACTTGTTGTCAACTATGAACGGGATGGTCTTCCTGAAGCTTGCCAGGTTGACTGCCTTTTCGGTCTTGACAACGCCTTTTATCATCATTTCCTTTCACCCCAAATGGACTGCAGCTCCTTGAGCGCCTTCACGCTTATGATAATAGGGCGCCCTGGCTTTGCGCCTGGCGCAAGGTTCTTGACCTTCAGCGCCTTGGGCGTTACCGTGTCTACGCCCGGGATGTTTCTCCCGGCTTTCAGCGCGGACGAGCCTTCCGACGATATTATCAGCGCGGACTTCGGGTACTGGGTCTGCGCGGCCCTTCTTTTCCTCAAGCCGCTTTTCACCCTCTTTCCCTTTACTGCCCTTTCAATGTCCCCTTTCATGAAGACGCTGATGACGCTTATCATGTCCTTCGTCTTTTTTATGGACTCGAACGCGTCTGCAAGCACCACTGGGTAGCTGTCCCCTATGACATGGCCCCTTGCCTTGACCTCTTTTGCCGAAAGCGACGCGGAAATCGCGGAGCGCATGGCCTTCGCGAATTCCTTCTTGTTCATCTGCTCAATCAGTATTTTTTCAGGCTTTGGCGGATGCGCCCTCCTTCCTTTTACTGAGGACGGTATCCTTCTTACGCGGCCTGCCGTGCCTCCGCCGTAGAATTCCCTTGGCAGCATGGCCTGGCCCCTGTTCTTCAGTGACGCGAAGGCCTCCTTCCTTCCCCTGTATTGTGCGGACGTCTCCAGCCCTGCCCACCTGTAGGCCCCCTTTGGCTGGTATTCCCTGCTTTCCTCGCTGAGCACCGCGCGCCTGATTAGGTCTTCCCTGACGTCCTCAAGCATGGAATCCGACACCTGGATGTCGTCAACCGCCTTTCCGGACAGGTCATAAACTTTGAGTTTCATTTCAATCCCTCAGTTCTTTGGCTCCTTTGAGATGTACGTGACGTTTGACTGCACCACGTTTGAGTTCCTCATCGCGTACCTCAGGCGGACCATTCTCCTTGTCGGCCCTGCCACTGAGCCCTTTATCAGTATGTAGTCGTTCTTCACGAATCCGTAGTGCGGGAACCCGGACGACGGGTTTATCTGGTCCACTGCCCCGGAATCCGCAATCTTGACTATCCATTTTGAAAGCTCTATCCTCTTGTGGTACCCCATCTGCCCTGCCCTTGGCATCGTGTACATGACGTATCCTGGCTTGAACGAGCCGATGGGCGCCGTGTGCCTCACCTTGCCTGTTGCCTTGAGCCTCTGCTTTGCTGCATGGAACCTCTTTATCACGCCTTGCCAGCCCTTGCCTTTCGTTATCGCGGCAATGTCGACGTATTGGCCAGGCTTCAGCACGTCAGAGACGTGCACCTCCTTTCCCAAGAGCGTCTTCGCGTATTCAAGCTTGTCCTTTGCGGTTTCTCCGCCTACGCCGATTTCCATCCTTTCTATGTGCTTCTTGCCCATCAGCGTCTTTGACGGCTGCGCGAACGCCAAAACCCTCACGTCCTCGAACTCCGCGCCTTCCTTCATAGAGGATTTCGCTACGCCGCTTTTTGGCGCTATGAACTTCAGTATTTCCTTGTTGTCGGTGAAAAGGTCGTACGTCCTGTTGCTTGAGTATCCCCTGACGCCGTAAACGACGATTGGCGGGGCCTCGAGGACCGTTGCGCCGAGCGTGACTTCCATGCCCGTTGTCGGCGATTTCGTCTTGTCAACGTAGCTGACGCTGGTCATGCCTGCCTTGTACGCAGGGAAATCCAGCAGCGCCTTTTCCTTGACGACCGGCCAGAAGGAAATCTCGGGCATCTGCCTTTCCGCCCTTTTCCTTGGCCTGTATGCAAGTGAACCTCTCCTTGGCTTGTTTATGTCTGACATCTTAACACCCTTCTGCTTCGGCATTGCCCGCAATGGGATGCCCAATTGACAGATAGATAAACCTCAATTGCAGAGGGAATATTTATAAAGGTTGCGGACGGGGGACTCTGCACATAATAAGCTTTTAATTTCGTTTGCAACGAAGCAGCAACAGGCGTTTTAGATGGACACGGTAAGCAAAAGGAAAAGATCTAGCATCATGTCCGCGGTCCGTCATTTCGACACTGCACCGGAACTCACGTTGAGAAGAGAACTTTCCAAACTGGGCTTACGTTACAGAACGCATTACGGCAAGGAAAAAATAGACATCGCATTTCCTTCCAAGAAGGTAGCGGTTTTCGTGGACGGCTGTTTCTGGCATTTGTGCCCTAAACACGGAGAGTTCCCGGCAAGTAACCGAGCTTTTTGGGTACCAAAACTGAAACGGAACGCGGAACGTGATAAAGAAACGAACGCGCTATTGAGGAAATCTGGTTGGAAAGTCATTAGAATTTGGGAGCACGACATAAAAAACAATCTCGACGACCGTGTAGACTTTATTAAAAAGAAATTGGGTCATATGAATAATTCGCGCTTATATATAGAATAGCAGAATTCGACCTGTAAGAAGTCATTTTTCGCGTTTTAAATCCAAACCTTCCAGTCCTCTCTCTAATTTTTTAGTATATTCAATCAGTTGATTTTTTCCTCTCTCGAGAAGGTTCACATAAGGCATTAGTTCGACGTCCCCTTGTGATTCTAGAAGTGTGGCCGCATCTGGAGTAAATGAACCGGAAACAGCTACGAATCTTATTTTTTCGCATAATTTCGCCTTTTTCAGAGCCGCGCGGTAATCAATTATCTTTTGCGCCTCTTCTTTCGTCAAACTGTGGTCTGGTTTTTTCAGTTCTATACAAATCGCGTTCTGGGGGGAACTAAGATATCCGACAAAATCCGGACGGATTGCAAAATACTCCAAGGGCAGCCTGTTGATATCCGCATCGGAGTATCTCTCGGTTTTCAAAACAATTGTTTTTATCGGAACATTAATGTGGTCGATTCTCAGTTCTGGATCGAAAATCCAAGGATTCGTAGCCAGGAAACTTGTGATGTCATGCCGTCCTGGTCTAGCAACTTCAAGCGTTTTAGGATCCTTAATCAGGGCATGGAGTTGTTTTACTATATCAAGTTTGTTTCTAGTGACCTGTAACAATCCAATGATTTCAACCGCCGTAAATTCCGAGGCAAATTCCATGAACCCGTCGATATCTTTTTTACCACTATCCTTGAGACTTTGAAGAAATTGGATCATTGCACCATTTTGGAGTACAAATGCGAACAATTCGATTATACGGTCTAGATCTTTAATAGGAATTCCAGTTTGTGATGCATAAGTGGTAACCAAATTGATAAGTCTATCACGCCCCGAAGCAGACCATGTATTAAACTGCGGATTTTCGTTTACAAGTTTTTCAGTTTTATCCCGAATTTCGGTTTTCCCATGTTCGGACCTTGCCATTTTAGAACAAGTGTTCTTTAGCCAGTTTCTCCCAACCTCTCGAAAACTTTGGAATGCTGGACATAGATCCCAATTGATACCCTCTCGTTTAATGTCCGCTGGATCCAAGTCCATTTTATCCAGCCAATCTGCGTGAAATTCTGCTACGAGCTTATACACCCCGAACATATTGGTCCAACCCTTCTGCATGTCAAAGTCTTCTTCAGTTGAAAGAGCACGCGTTCCACTAAAAACACTTATCCAGCTTCGTGCACTAGTATCGGATTTTTCCAATTCGCCCCAGACAACATTTATTTTTTCAGATTTATCTTTGCCATTCTCCTGCCAGTTCACTGTCAACGTTTCTTTTTCAGTTTTCAACTTTGGAAATATGCTACTTCGAGCTATCTTATATTTTTTTATACTAATGATATCGTCTCCATCACCAGTTAGATGTTCCAGCGTTACATCTGCATCAGAGCCGAACTCGAACCATAAACTAAGCATCTTGCTGATTTCGTCCATTTCGATGGGAAACTTTCGGCTGTAATTTTCAAGACGAATGAGTGTTCCGTGTTTCTTTGTCTCAGAAGGTCTTACACTTGATTTATTCCAGTGAACTAACGGATCTTTATTAGGATCTTGTTCTATCTCTTCTAAATCCATGTAAGCGCCTTCAAGTGATTCGGTATCAGTCCAAGAAACCACTTGGAGTATTTTAGCCATCTTCAAGCCAGCAAGTTTTCCCAATCCCTTACGCCCATGGAGAAGACGCTTGCCACTTATTGTTTTTATTAATGATCCCTCTTCCCGGCGACGGTCACGACCGATTCTGAAGAACTTGTCTTCTAAATCGGCACGAGTCATACCACATCCATCGTCAAGAATTTCAATTATTGTCTTTTCTGGGTTTTCCGGGTTGAATATTTTAACTGTAATTTCTTTAGCACCGGCATCCCATCCGTTACTTATATATTCCTTCAACGCAGTTGCAACTGAGGTATAAGCTCCATGACTTAGATTAATTATTATGCTTCCCCCCATCTTCAATTTCGTTGATCCACTGGAATCGGTATTATCCGTCATGACTTTCACCTATTTCGGCATCGCAACAAATCCGCGCGTACAGATATGAACCAAATTGTATCTACTAGTTATTATACTTGTGCATCTCCGTGGAATGCCGCAGATGAGCTTCTGCGCATACGGTGCCGGCTATTTTTGCAAATTTTACCGGTAGAGCGTTCCCGACCATGATAGCCGCCTTGCTAATGAAAACGGTTTTGAATTTGTAGCCCTTTGGAAACGTCTGTATGAGTGCCGCTTCCCTTATGGAAATGGCTCTCAGTTCGGAAGGGTGCCCGAAACGACCCGCACAGGGCGTGGTGCAGCCGCTCGTTATGGTAGGTGATGGAATATTCCATTTCATCCGTCCATAAACATTCTCGAAACCGTCGTCGCTTTCCTGATGACACGCCGGTCGTAACGCTTTGGGTAGATCACGCCGGTTCTGTCCTTCCCTGAGGGCTGCAAGGCGTTTTTTGCTCAAATCCGTCAAGTCGCTCACGACGTGCCATTTGAACTTCGCAACTCCTCCGGATTTTTGTGCTTTTATGAATCCTACGGGCTTGTGTTTTACATTTTTCAGTGCTTCTGCCAAAGTTACCCGTAGTTTCAGTCCTTTCTCTCTGTCGCCTTTCCTAGAATGAGTCGGCTCTGGAAGTTCTATCGCGAAACCGGCTCCGGCCAATAGGACGAAACGCCTCCTCATTTGGGGGACTCCGTAGTCAGCCATCTGCAAAACTCCCATGTTCACTATGTAACCTAAGGATTTTATCTTGGCTACAAACTTGTCGAGTACTGGTTTGCCCTTTTTCATGAGTCCGGGCACATTCTCAACCATAATCATTTTGGGTCGTGTTTCCTCGACGATTCGCCCCATCTCCAGAAGAAGGTCGTTCCGTGGATCCTTTTTCCGGTACTTGATAGTAAGTTTGGAGAATCCTTGGCACGGCGGACAGCCCGCCACCAAATCTAGAGACTTCACATTCCCAGCCTTCAGCAATTCTCTGCCTGTGGTTTTTCGTACATCTTTACAAATTAATGTGGTTCCGGGATGGTTGATGGCGTACGTCTTGGCTATCTCACTATCTAACTCTACGGCCGCTACTATGTCGAAACCTGCCTGTCTAAGCCCTAGACTCAAGCCGCCTGCGCCACAGAAAAGATCTATCGCCGTAAGTCTCGCTTCAGACTTTCGCATTCTTTCAACCCAAATGCCTTTTTTCACTAAGCCTTTTTAACTCTTTCATCGGTTCGAACTTTGTAACTTAACCTCGTCGTTTAGGTGACATTAGGTGTAAAATAGAGTAAGGAAAAAATCAGTCTGGAGAATCTCTTAAATTCAGTTTTTCTTTGCCGCTTTGAGAATTTCTATGATTTCGGCATGGCCTCGCCGCTTTGCCACATCCAGGGGCGTATCGCCGACATTGTCCTTTTTGTTGATGTCAGCTCCTGACTCCAGGAGCAGCGCGCAGATTTCGAGCTTGCCATAAAATGCAGCCCAATGCAAAGGCCTGAACCCAAGGTTGTCCTTCAGGTTCGGGTTCGCGCCATTTTTCAAAAGAAGCGCGCAGAGCTGAATGTTTCCTGCCTTTGCGGCATGGTCCAGGGGCCTTTGCCCGCTCATGTTTTTTGCATTCGGGTTTGCGCCTGCCTGCAGAATCCTCTTGAAATAATTCATGGTGTAATCTTTTTCCTTTGCCGTTTCAATTGCGTCAAGCAGCGCATTGTTGAGGTGCGCCTGCACCTTATGATGCCATTTGAGCATTTCGCTTGGCAGGATGTCTGCCGCCATATTGTTCTGTCTCCTGCCAACGCCTTTTTTGGTTTCGCGGAGCAATAGCGTGTCTTTGTTCATGTGCTGCCTGCCTTTTTCGCCCTTGCGGCTCGCAGAACCTTCAGGATTTCGGTGCGTTTGTGCCGTTTGGCCATTTCCAGGGGCGTTTCGCCGTTGTTGTCCTTTGCGTCCACGTCTGCGCCGTTTTCAACCAGCAGCTTGCAGATTTTGGTCTTATCATGGTATACGGCGTTATGCAGCGGAGTCAGGCCGACATTGTCCTTTGCGTTTGGCTTTGCGCCGTTTTCCAAAAGCAGCGCGCAGATGCCGCTGTTCCTGGCCTCTACGGAATGGTGCAGGGCCGTTTGGTTGATTCCGTCCCTTGCATTCGGGCTTGCGCCTGCAAGCAGCAGCCTCTTGAAATAGCTTAGACCGTATTTTTGTTCCCTTTGGTGCTCCAAAGCCTCAATTAAAGCATTGTCAAGATGCTCCAGCACCTTCTGGTGCCATCTGGGGCCCGAGGTCGGCAGGATGTCTATCAATAATATCTTATTTGGCCTTTTGCCTTCGCTTTTGATTTCCGCAAGCAGCATTTTAGTGTTTTTGACCATGCTTTTCCAATTGTGGTAAATAATTTAAAAACATGTCGGTTGTGCCTAAAATCAGGCGAGGCATTCGCTATAGAATTTCATGAACGAGTTGAACGTTTCCTTCCCCATGGCTGCGCTCAACTTTTCAATTGATTCGAGGAACTGCTTGGTTTCAGTTTTGCTCCATTCTATGGCAGACTGCACGGGTATCTTGCCTTTGTAGTCCTCTGCATAGATGAGGTTCGTTACGTCACCGCCTGCTTTTGCGTATTCCTTTATTAGCAGGATGCAGGTCTCTGTGTTTCCGGTCAATGCTGCTTTGTGCAGGGGCGTATCTTCATATTCGTTCTTTGCGGTGATAAGCTCTTTCGCGTTCCCGCCGGCCTTTGCGTATTCTTTTATTAACAGAGCGCAGGTTTTTGTGTGTCCGTGGTCTGCGGCCTCGTGCAGGGCCGTATCGTCGCCATCCGCCTTTGCGCCAATCAGGTCCTTTATGCTTCTGTGCGATTCCGCGTATTTCCTTATGATCAATGCGCAGGTTTCAATGTCCCCGTAGGCTGATGCAATTTGCAAGGTTGTCCAGTTTGCGGGGGTCTTTGCTGCGATGTCCGCCCCTGCCTTTACGAGCCGCTCTGCCTCTTCCGCTTTTTTAGCGTCAGCTTTGAAGCTATCGTCAATGATGCGGATTAATTCGTCATTGAGCCGCCCCTGCTCCGTTGCGGATAATGCCGGCTTCTCGCTTCTCGCGATGTCTGCTTTGGATTTGGCCAGTTTACCTGCTGACGGATTACTTTGGAGCTGCCTTTTTTGCATATCTTTATTATGCGGCAAAGGTGTTATAAATTAAGTGGCGAGGCATTTCCTGAATGAACGGTAAAACCGCAACGAAACGTCTTTTCCGAGGAATCTCAGTTTCTGGATACGCGTTATCCTGTTGAGCATCGCCTCCGCTTCCGTGCCTTCCTCAGCCCATGGCGATGCGCCCCAACCATAGAGGCGGTCTTTTGCGTTGACGTCAGCGCCTTTCCAGAACAGCCTTTCCGCCTCCTTGACATTTCCCAATTCCATCATGTACAGGAAGTCCTCGTTCAGCTGGCTTTGCCTTCTTTCGCGGATGACGTTGTCCGAGAATTCCATTATGCGCTTGTATTTTTCCGTGCCTTTCTTCGCCGGGATGCGCATGGACGGGTTGTCCGCCCTGTCCATTGCGATTAGAAACTCGACCCCGCTCAGCGCCATGGTTTTGCTGTGCGGCAAAGATATTATAAATTAGGCTGCAATGCATTCACTATAGGATTTCACGAATGCGTTTCCAGTTGTGCCTGCAATCCAGTTGATTGATTTGAAAAACTTCTCTGTTTCGGCGTGTCCGTTCCATGCGGCCCACTGCAGGGCTGTAAATCCGTTATCGCTTGTTGCGGATATGAATGCCGTCACGTCCCCGCCTGCTTTTGCATATTCACATATCAAGAGTGCGCACAATTCGGTGTTGTGCGCCATTGCGGCCCTATGTAGGTGCGTCTCCTCATGGTTGTCCTTTCCGACAATGTCGGCGCCTGCCCTTATGAGCCGCGGTACCTGCGCGTTTTTTCGGCGAAGCAATGCTTCAAGGAGCGCCATGTTCAGTTCAGCCTGATTTTTTGCACAGGCTCCTTTCTCGTCTGCCTCTGGCTTTTTGACGGCAAGGCTTGGCTTTTCGCCTGTCTTGCTGATTTTCTCCTTCTGCCGTTGTGCCATGTATCCATTATGCGGCAAAGGGATTAAAAATAGGCTTTTTCATCTCAGCCCTTGCTGACGCACATCACGAAATTGGCCTTGAAAGAGACTAACTGTTTGCCGAGCATCTGTTCCAAAAAGGGGCTTACCAAGGCACGGCCAAGGGCGTTGCGCGAAATCGCCTTTTTGGTCATGCGGTTCCTTGCAAAGATATAGGCTGTCCTGCCGTCCTTTGCCTTGACGTACGGGTCTGCTGCGCCTTGCAACAGAAACAAAGCGCATGCGTCGTCCTTTGCATGCGCTGCCGCGTGCATCAGCGTTGTCATGCCTTCGTCGTCAGCCGCATTTATGTCCTTGTCCTTTGTCAGCATGTCTGCAAGCAGCACGCAGCATACCTCATAGCTGCTGTGCCCTGCGGCGTGCATCAACGCAGTCATGCCTCGCGCGTCCTTTATGTCAGGGTCTGCGCCATTGTCAAGCAGGAGAGACAATTGCGGATAGGCGTCATTAATAGCGCAGAAATGGATGAGCGGGGCTGACGCCTTGCCAAGGGGTATCATAGTGTTGACGGAAACCCCTTTCCTTATCAGCTTTTCCATCTTTGCAACGTCGCCGTCAATTGCCGCCCTTACAAGCCTTGCGTCGGTGCTTTTCATCATCCTGCCTCGCTTGTCAGGCACGCTGTCTATGATATCAGGGAAACCCAATCCAAGCTTATGCATGCGGGCACGTATCCTTTTGGCTTTTTCTTTGAGCCTTGCAGCAAGCCTGCTGAACGGCCTTTTTTTGGCTTTTGAAGCATTGATGCCGCATTTGCTCTTTTCCATTAGGTGGTTAGTGCGGCAAAGGTGTTAAAAATTAGGAGGAAATGCATCCTCAAACGGCTATAAATCCTTCGCGTCCCCGCCTGCTTCCGCGTATTTCTGCAATAAAAAGAATTGGGTTTCGGAGTGTTCGTTTTCTGCGGCTTCCTGCACGGGCGTCAAGCTGTCTCCCCCTTTCATGGCGATGAATTCTTTTACGTCCCCGCCTAATCTTGCATATTCATCTATCAGCATGGCGCAGATTTTGGTGTGTCCGCTGAATGCGGCCCAGTGCAGGGCCGTCAGGCCGTCTTCGTCCTTTGCAGCGACGTCGGCACCTGCCCTAATTAGTCGCTCTATTTCCGAACCGTTGCCGCTCCGTGCGGCGCTGATAAGCAAACCGTTGAGCCTCTCCTGCTCTTCTGCGGGCAATGCCGGCCTCCCGCTTGGCAGGATGCCTATTTTTGGTTTTTTCGGCGTTACTTTTTCCATAATCCGCCTTAGGAGCGGCTTCTTTTTCTCCATGCATCCATTATGCGGCAAAGGTAATAAAAATCAGGCTGTGCACTCTCTGAAATCCGAAATGAAGGCCGTAGCGGCTTCCTTGCCAGCCATTTTTTCTATTATTAATCTTAACAGAAATTCGGTTTTTTCTTTTTTGTCTCTGGAATCTCCAGAATAATTATATGTAAATATATTTGCGCCAGTTAGGGTTTTTGTAGTTATGTTTGCGCCCTTTTCAATCAAAAGTCTGCATGTTTCCAGGTGGCCCCACCACGCGGCGTATATGAGCGCGGTCTTGCCGACGTTGTCCACCGCCTCGATGTTTGCCCCGTTTTCAAGCAGAAGCGCACAGGTTTTGGTATGGTCATGCTCTACTGCTTTCATGAGCGGGGTCATATAATCATTGTCAGGCCTAGCTATATTCGCATCTACGTTTGCGCCTTTCCTCAACAAGCGCTTAACTCCGCTTATGTCGCCTCTTCCTGCAGCACGCATCAGTCTGCTGTCTGCCAGATATTGATCCACTGCTGGAAGATACGGCTTCTCACTGGGCAGGGGCTTTTGCCTGGCTGGATTTAGCCTCTTGAGGGCTCTTTTCAGCAACGGCTCTTGTTTCTGCATGGTTCAATTGTGCGGCAAAGACATTATAAATCATCCGCTAACACAATCCCTGAACGCATGGTAAAACGGCTTTGCGCTATCGCCAAACAGCCTGTCCAGGTAAAATCTTACAAAAAGCGCGGCTATCTCGGCGCGCCTGAGCCTTGAGGCAAGAGTCAGCGCGTCCATGCCGTTTTTGTTCTTCGCGAAAACGTCGGCACCGTGCTCAATCAGCACTTCGCAGACGTCGATGTTATTTTCCTGGACAGCGAGAAGCAGCGGCGTGTTGCCTCCCTTGTCCCTTGTGTTCACGTTTGCGCCCTTTTTCAGCATCACCTTGGCTGCCCCGGCAAACCCGTGGTCAGCAGCTTCGAGGAGGTCGCTGTCAAACGTTCCGTAGTGGTTCTGCTTATAGCGTTCATATTCCCAGAAAAAGACGGCTACGCGCTCCCTGACCCTTGCAAGCAGCGGCTTCCTCTTGTGAAGAGATGGAGAAGGAGTTTTTTTCTGTAGCATGCCTCTTTTGTGCGGCAAAGGGATTAAAAATCAGGCGGCGAGGCAGTCGCTGAAGGATTTCATGAACAAGTTGAATGTTTCCTTTCCCATGCTTCCGCTCAGCTTTTCAGTTGACCTGAGGAACTGCTCGGTTTCAGGGTGTGCCCATTCTATTGCTACGTCCAGGGCTGTTTCCTTGTTTTTGCCTTTTGCGGCAAGCAGTTCCTTTACGTCTCCTCCCGATTTCGCGTATTCCTGTACCAGAACTATGCAATTTTGTATGTTTCCGCTGTCTGCGGCCCGGTGCAGGGACGTCCAGCCGTCCCTGCGTTTTGCGGCGATGTCTGCGCCAGCCCGGATAAGCCGCAATATCTTCGCGCTGCTGTCGTTCCTTGCGGCAACGATGAGATTGTGATTGAGCCGTCGCTTTTGCCTTTTTGTTTGCAATAGCCTCTCGCTCGGCAGGATGTCTGCGTTTGGCCTTGGCTTTCCTACCGGAATTTTTCCTTGGAGCTGCCTTTCCTGCATGAATCAATTGCCTGGCAAAGGAATTAAAAACGAGGATGCATGGCGCAATCCCACGTCGTGGCGCAACGGCATTTGCCATTCCGACGTTAAAAAAACCTGAAACCGACGGAAAACAACGAACTATCAACACTAAAAACAACTGTATTCGTAGGATTGGCGGGTTTACGGGGACAAAGTTTAAAAAGAGGGGAACGCAAAATGCGAACAGAGAAAAAATTAGGGGTGTATACAAAATGGCAGAAAAAATAGGAAATGAAAAGATAAGTAGGGAAAAAGGATATCTCTACTTCGTAGGAAGCGACGGATGCGTCTGGGCCGTACCCATGAAACACAACACCGGCGGAAGGAAGAAAAAGGTGGGCAGCACCAAGGTGAGCAAGCAGTCCGGATATCTGTATTACGTCGGGAACGACGGATATGTGTACAAGGCGAAGATGAACAGGGGCGGCAGGAAAGGCGCCAAGAGGAAGAGAAAGAGAGGAAAGAAAAAGACAGCGAAGAAGAAAGGCAAGAAGAAGAGGTGAATCCTCTTCAACTTTCTTTTTTTAATTTTTTAACATCTTTGACGGGCATATCAGGCAACTTTTTAAACATGATTGTTCAAATATTGCAAATCCATTAGCGAAAGGTGAGTTCAGATGGAAGCGGAGACAAAGCCCCAGCCGGAAGAGATGCCAAAACAGCCAGCGCAAAACGTTGCGCCGCAGGCTCCAGCCCCTGCAACGCCGGCACCAGTCATTGCAACCCCTGCGCCAGTGCAGGAAGAGAAGTACAGCGCAGCGGAAGTTGCGGACGAGATGACCGTAAGCGCAAGCGACGACGAGGAGGACATTCTCAAGTTCATAGAGGAAAGCGAGCCGAAGATATTCGTCATAGGGGCAGGCGGAAGCGGATGCAACACGCTGAACAGGCTGCACGAAATGAATGTTACCGGCATATCGCTCATAGCGTCAAACACCGACGCTAGGCATTTGCTGAAGATAAAGGCCAACAGGAAGATACTGCTTGGCAAGCAGCTGGCAAAGGGAAGGGGGTGCGGAAGCAGCCCTGAGTGCGGCGAGAAGGCGGCTGTGGAGGCCCTGGACATCATAAAGGAGTCGATAAAGGACGCCAGCCTATTATTCCTGACATGCGGGATGGGGGGCGGAACTGGAACAGGCTCGCTGCCTGTCATGGCAAAGATGGCGAAGAGCGAGACAAAGGCGCTCACCATAGGCATAGT
>Ga0209777_10004238_pt1 | contig 17095 bp, 8 predicted proteins | sample FrelakmetHBP12HB_FD_187147 | JGI IMG/M metagenome (GOLD analysis project Ga0209777, IMG submission 187147) | Freshwater lake sediment microbial communities from the University of Notre Dame, USA, for methane emissions studies -HBP12 HB (SPAdes)... | ecosystem: Environmental > Aquatic >...
CTCCAAGGGCATTACGGAGGGCGTCGTCGATGTGGGCCTTAACCTGGCCAAGGGTAAGCTCATCGACGCGACCGGCGGCCTTATCCCGGGGCTGTACAAATTCCCAGGCGCCGATGTCCACGCGGTCACCTCGGTCGTCCCGAAGACCATTGAGGAGCTGATCGCAAAGGAAGCGATCATTGATAAAGGGATAAAGGACGGGGTCAAGTCTGCGGTCCAGTCCCTGATCACGCGCCCTATTCAGAACGCGCTGGTCACTGACCCCATCAAGACAGCCTTGAAATTAAAGTGATAGGACGGAAGGAGGGTCTAGATGTCCGAGAAGATCGAGATCGTTGTCAAGCCCCAGATGCTCGGTGCGATAGGCCGGTCCTGGGACGGGCCCCTGAGCCCGATGTCGCCGCTGCTGTACGATAAAGAGGCTAAAGCTGTTCCCGACAAGAAGGCGCTCTCCGACGCCGGGATCTGCGACAAGAACGGTGCGATCTTGCCGTCCGTCCGCCCAGCTATCGAGGTCCTTGCGACGGCGAAGGCCCTCACACGCATATATTTGACGAAATCCCCGGGTAACATCTTCGAGTACATAGTCTTCAACAGTGCGGACGGGGGGTCCGCCTCAATGATGAACGAGTCGGGGGACCAGAGGATAAACTTCCCGGCAGTGAACCAGGAGGTCTTCGTGGGCCTCGGACAGATGCTGGGGACCTCCGTTATACGAAACTGCGAGTTCGCGGCGGACCTCACGGCCGGCGAGTCCTTGGTGCTTTCCGCACTGATCGATTCTCAAAGAAGGACCTACCTGAAGGCAATCGCGGACGACCAGGAACAGGGCCCGGTCTCCCTCACAAAGGACAAGATCGCCACTATCGTGTCAACGACCGAAGAGGACCTTCAGTGGTTCGTGAGCATCTTCAAGAAGATGCTGGACATCCATGGGACCTTCATGGCCGAGGTCGTTCCTGCGGCCCTGGACGGTCTGATCTCCAAAGGCCATGTCAAGAAAGAGGGCGGGTTCTACAGCCTCAGCGACACCCTGCTGCATCTTTCAAGAAGGATGGTCCTCATAGAAAGGTACATGACCGTCACCTCGGTAAAACTAGGGGAGGACAACGAGCTCGCCTTGGCCGGGTTCACGTGTTTGCAGTCGGGGATCAATGATATACTGATGATAGATGCGGGGAAGGGCAAGGCCCGATTGGAGACCATGTCCTCTGCAAGATTGCTCGATTATCTTGGGGTCTTCATGACGCCTGGTACGTTGTCATGGCCTGTCAAGGAGACGGGCCGGGTCTCAATTGGGTCGAAACGGCCTTGAGCGAAGGGCTCGTCCATCCCTAGGGCCAGAACGGGCCAAGGCCTCCCCTGGGCTCTTTTTTGCATTAATTTGGTCCTATGATAAGTATATCATGTCCATGCACTCTAGAGATTGAGGTAAAGGGGTAGAAGGTAATGCTACAATCAGATATTGTTTATGTAATTTGCCAGAACCCACTGTGCGAGAATACCTTCAGTGTATTAGCTCTCGAGTTGGGTCAAGAGCAGTTGCCGGAGGGCCCGAACATTAAACATGTGGTCTGCCCTGCTTGTTTTTGTGATTTTGAAATTGACACCAAGGTACCGTATAAAGGGTCGTCACGATAGGATCGGCCCTTTGTCAAATATCCGGATGCAGACAGGTCGATGAGGAGCGCTGTTTCGGGCCTGGGGCGACCGGAGCGTCTGAGCCAAATTGTGCAGGCACTGACTGCACTTTTCAGAGCATGCGATGTACCGCGATCAAGAACGTGCACCGCCTCCCTTCCCTCAACCAACTATGAGATAGGTAGCGGAGCCCTCTATCAAGGTCGGGTCGAAGGGAAAGCCCGTTCCTGAGATGTGATAGTTGAAGGACACAGACTCCCCCGAGCCGAGCTGGTTGGGGCTCCCGACGCCGGTCTCCACGAAGCCCAGGAACCTGTTGACGCCGTCGGTGAAGACGGTCACCAGGACCACCTGCTGCATGAAGGTGCCCCCTGTGTTCTTCAGGGTCCCGTTGATCCACCACCCACCGGCGGCAGACCGGTCCTTCTCGCCTTTGAAGGATAGGAAGACCACGCCGCTGTACTGGGGCGTGTTCCACACGCGCTCCTGGTGGTTGGGGTCGTTGCTGGGTATGACGGTCGCGCTCTTGATGATCTTGCTTTGGTCCGCCATTGCGGCGCTGTAAGCCATATGGGCGCCGGGTGTAAGGATCGTTGCGGGCCCGTACTCGGCCGTGACGCCGACCTTGCCGACCAGGCCGGAGCCCGAGAAGAACTCGACCGTGAAATAGGGATTGTTGATGATGCGGTCATCGTTGTTCACGAACACGAAATAGGCCGTGCTCATCCCGGTGGTCTTGGAATAATTGACGTAGACCGACAGCACGGAGATCTGGGCATGGCGTGTGACAAAGGACCAGTTGGTGGTCTTTTCCAGGGCGCCTCCCTCGGAGTCGCGGGCAAAGGAGCCTGGGCCGGACTGCCGGTCCTTGCCCAAAAGCTCGACATCGTATTTCCATGAGAGATACAGATCGTTGTTCCAGGTCAAGGTCAGGGTGTTTCCCTTCCAGCTCGGGACGAGGTCGACCCATTTTCCGCCGTTATCGACATAGGTGAGCTTGACCGCGCCGGCCGTGAAGTTGTGGTCCATGGGCCGGTCGAAGGTGAAGGAGATGTTGGAGTTCGTGTTCACGGCGGAGCCTGTCGGAGTATAGCTCACGACATGGGGGCCAGGCCTGGTGGTGAAGGAGAAGGTGTAGTCCGCTGCCGGATTGCCTGCGAGGTCTCGGACATACTTGCCCTGGTTGTGGAAGGCGAAGGTGTAGGTCGTGTTGACCTCGAGGTCGGAGCCCCAGTCGAACACGAGCTTGGTGTCGGTGATCCATGTGGGGGAAAAGAGCTCCGGGCCCGGTTGGGTCATGGCGGTCCAGCCCATGGAGTCCATGGGCCCCGAGTTCTTGACCATCTGCTCGGAAAAGGTCAGGGTGAGGTTCCTCAAAAGGATAGAAACGCCCGTGGCGCCCTTCTTGGGTGTGGTGTCCGCCACAGTGGGAGCGGTGAGGTCCAGCGTGATGGTCGCGCCCACTGGCCTGGCCGTATTGCCCGCGAGGTCCTCCACTTTGTAATAGACCGTCTTGAGGCCGCTTCCGTCGGAAAGGTTCCAGGCCTTGGTCTGCTTGTAGGGCTCCCACGAGGACCAGGTCGTATTGTCGTTGCTAAAGGACATGTTCACGACGCCCTTGTTATCGTGGGCGTTCAGTGCGAGCTCGACGGCCCTGGAGTTCGTGATGTTGTTGCCGTCGTTGATTGTTATCGTGAGGCCGTCGGGGGCCACGGAGTCCTTGCCGTTGGGGTTGGTCGTGTTGTTGTAGGGGTTGTTGTTTGGCGCGTTGGGATTGGTTTTTTTCTTGTCGGTGGTTCCGGGCATGGTGCATCCGGAGAAGATCAGTACGCAGCACAGCAGAATTGCAAGGACGATGTTCTTGTTCATACAAATCCTCCCGCTATCCGGTCGAACGGACCGTTTTCATATTGATAATAAAGTTAGATGTTTAAATCCTTTTTCGCTTGGGGCCAGGTCGTGATTCGATTACTTTCTTTTATTACGTTTATAAAAAAAACTGATAATCGAAAGATCCGCGACGATAGCGATAATCGCTGTTAAGAACACATAGCCTTGTCTTGTTGGATAAGAAATATACCCTCCCGTTCCCCTGTCCTGAGGAATATCGATCTGAAGGTCCTCGCCCATTGATGTGCGATTAGTCCCATTATAAGAGATGTCGATTGTAATGTTGTACACACCCGATGGGGCCTTGTCCTTTTTATAGTCCCAAGTCCAAGTTACGGATGAGGACCCATCGGACCCATTAGAGAAAGACGGGCCTTCTACGTGACTTGCCCTTAACGAATGCGTAAAATTCGATATGCTCAAACTGCACACCATGCTCGATGGGTCGGCATTGAGGAAATCTGTGAAATCGGCTTTGATGGTCAAATTCTTCGCGTTGATGCCACCGACCAATATTTTGGTGATCGATAGGGGATGAGGGGAGATAGGGACCTGGATATTCGAATCATATTTCTCATTGCCGAAAACGAATTCCCCACTAGGCGTTGGGCCGATCCCATTCCGCGAGTGACCGTGCCAGATCAATTGGACATCAAAGGTATCCCCGGATCTGAACTCCTGATGGTAGGTCCCTTTTGCAATGAACAATACCGGCGTTTTAGTGACAACTTGATTATTTGTATAATAGGATTGACGGTTCCCATTGTTGCATAATAGGTTGATCTTGATGGTCGCATTGAAGTCGCCTTTCGTATCGCCTTCTAACTTTTTGACCCAGAGGGAGATCATAATTTCGCCATCCATTGTGGAGTTTTGGTTCATCATCAAAGACCTTTTATCAGAAGGAATTTCGATCATGGCGGACCTTAAAGTTACAGTTTGTTCTGTGGAATTGTTCATGGGCCTTGCTGGTGTTAAAATCGAATTTCTATAATAGAGCTTTACATCTGCTTCGGATCCAGGCGTGGAGGTCTGGCATATTGCTAATTGAGCGAGGGCCGGGATAATAAGAATGAGGACTACAATGGATAATATGAATCTATCGGACCTCATACATGAAAATGATTATATTACCTATATATCAATAATATTGTAGTGTTTCTTAAAGATGTCAGAAAGTAGTTGAAGAACATGGCCAAATATATTTAAGAAAGATAGACCTAGCGAACTTTCGGACCGTGCGACAGGAGGCCATCTCGGATGGACCGTATGGATATCACGATGGAATATATCCTTAAGCGGAGGTGCACGCGCGGTGGTTATTGCTTCTATCGCATGGACACTCCGGATTATTTTTGTATCGAGGAGCCCAACGCCTTCGATACGTATTACGCGCTCTCTGCCTTGTCTCTTCTGAGAGGGGACACAAAGGATGAAAGGACCAAGAAATTCCTCCTGAGAAAACAGGATCCGGACGGTTCTTACCCGAACCTCAATTTTGCGTACTTCATCCTGGGCGGCTTGAGGTTGTTGAAAGCCCGGCCGCGATATTCGCCCGTGCAATACCTCAAGGACACGCTGGACCTTTGCATCCGAAGGGGAGACCAAGGATATCTGAGCCTGGAGAAGATCGATCTCATCGTTTCCCTTTTCAAGGATCTAAGGTTAAAGATCGGAGATGACCAAAGACGCGCTCTACTTCGACAGGTCCTTTCTATGAAGAACAAGGACGGCGGGTTCGGCAAGGATGTCTCCAATATAGAGGATACATGCTTTGCGATGCTGACACTGAAGGAGCTAGCCTGCTCCCTTGATGGAATTCCCGTCGAAGACTTTGTTAAAAGGTGCGAGGACGAGCATTATGGTTTCGTGAACGTCCCCGGCACCTCCCCAGGTTGTATCGAGCATATCCATGCCGGGGTCGTGACCTCGGCCCTGATCGGACACCAGCCGGCCTTTTTAACCCAAGCTGAGCAGGCGGTCCCAAGGTGCATGAACGACAACGGCGGTTTCTCGCGGTCCCTTGGCGGCGGTATCTCGACCCTCGAGAACACGTACTATGCTGTCCATTCGTTGAGCATCCTGGCTGGATGGAAGAACAAAAAATAATGTCCGCTGAGCGGAGAGCACTCCAGCGACCGGGGGCCACTCTTATTCAAGGATACAGTGCACATCTATATTTATTATTATATAATTCCTTGGCTTGGTCACAGGAAGCAAAGGTCTATGCGGAAGACTTCAGCGCGGCGGAAGACTGTCCTCGCTTGGAGCGGGGGAAAGGACAGCGCCCTTGCCTTGTATGAGCTTCAGAAAGACAAAACGGTCGAGGTCGTGGGCCTTTTGACCACGATCACGAAGGACTATGATCGGGTCAGTATGCACGGACTGAGAAGGGCTTTGCTTGAACAACAGGCAGAGGCCCTCGGGCTCCCTGTGGAAATCGTATCTATTTCCAAGGCTGCATCCAATAAGGAATATGATAACTCGATGAGACGGGTCAATGAAAGGTACAAGACCGCTGGGATAAAGGCCCTAGCTTTCGGGGATCTATTCCTGGAGGATATCAGAAAATACCGGGAGAAGAACCTGGCAGAGGTTGGATTGACCGGTCTATTTCCACTTTGGAAGAAGGACACGGTCGAGCTGGCCTCAAGGTTCATTGAGCTTGGTTTCAAGGCCGTAACTACATGTGTTGATTCTCAGGCTCTTGGCAGGGAGTTCGTGGGCAGGGAATTTGATGCAGGATTTCTTCGTGACCTTCCGCCAGGCATCGATCCGTGCGGAGAGAAGGGCGAGTTCCACACCTTTGTCCATGAGGGCCCTGTTCTCAGCAAGAAGATCCGCTTCAAGAAGGGAGATATCGTCCTGAGGGAGAACCGGTTCTGGTATTGTGATCTGTTGCCCGTATAGGAATCAATTTCTGCGTTTTGTTGCCAAGACCAGTTATGTCGATCTGAACTGAACCCCGCCAAGTGGTCTCATTAACTAGCGATATTATCAATTTGTTGCTGTTTGATGAGCCCACTAAAAAGGGGCACTCCAGTTCCTTCATTTTTCATTGGTGATAGGTTCCAGGCAATGGACGGCCGTCCTGGACGCCACTAGGATCTCCCCTTTGTCAGTGAGCAGCGGAGGCGAACACAGCTCCTCGTTCGGAAAAGTGCAAAGCACCCTTCGGACGCCCGTCGGGTCATAGGCTGCGATGTCGGGGCCCTCCGAGACCAAAAGATAATCGTCCGCGGTGACGACCGCGTGGGCGTAGTGGCCCGGCACCGGATGGCTCCATTTCAATTTTCCCTCGGGCGAGATCGCATACAGTTGCTGCCCGTTGACATCGTATCCGCCGGGGGCCGCGAACAAGTATACCGTGTGGTCATAGCCGATGATAGGTGGGAAGCATACCTGCATCCCTTCGGGAAGATCGTAGGCCCACAGGCCCTCCCCCTCCGGTGTCAGCAGCCACAGCGCGTAATGGCCGCCTAGAAAGACATCGCGCTTGCCGCCGAAATAGACAAGGATATAGATCCGCCCGGCCTCGTCAAGGCTCAGGGCCATCGGCCCGAACGAGCAGGTCAGCTCCGTTTGGATCTCGAGCTCGCGGTCGATCGTGAAGATGCGGTCGTGGGTCGCTACAACTAGAGTGTCGCCATGCATCGCTGCCATCATGCGGCTCGAGCCGTAGATCAGGCTCTTGACCACGCGCGGGCCGCTGGGATCGTCCCAGGACTTGTAAGGCGGCTCGCCCAGTTCGGTGAGCTCTATCATGGTCTTTTCAGGGTCTGGCGGCTCGTTGGCCGGCAAGGCGGTGCTGACCGTTAGAAGCCGGCTGCCCCACCTGGCGATGAGCTCCTGGTGGAACTCCTTGCCTCCTTGCAAGAACAGCGAGAATGCCTTCTGGCCGTCCTCGATGCGATAGCCTCCCACCAGGCCGAAGAGGTCCTTGCAGTACAAGAGCGAGTTCACGGGGTCTATTGTGGGGGACCCGGACAGCTGGCGGACCTGGCTCAGCATCCTCCCGTCCTTGCGGTCCAGGATATAGCAGCCGAAGCCGCAGGGCGCCAGGACGCGCTCGCCGGTCATGAGCACCGATCCGGCAACGTCCTGGTCCGGGGGCACGAAGGTCCATTTCGGCCTGAACTGCCCAATCTGTCCGAGTTTGGATATGACCCGGGAGTTGTGCTCGTCGTTCACGTAGGGTCCGACGGCACTGTCCATTGTACCCGGCTGGGCCCTTGCCAATTCCGGGGTCCGTGGGGCCGGCGTGATGGGCCTTGCCGGGTACTTGGGCTTTACTTGGCCTTTCCATGGACTTGTGAAGAAGTCTCCCATCGGGTTCATGATGGTCCTGGGAGCTGATAGTCCTTACGGGGGTTCATCTGTTCGTCCAGTTCGAGGATGTTAAATGAAAAAGCGGGGCATTTGGATATGAATTCGTTACCGTCGTGGAAAATCCTTCAATTTACAGTATATACAAGATTGACCTGAAGGAATGATCCGAGCGCGGCAGTCACATGGAGGATGGACCGAGGACGCGGGCGCGGTCCAATGAAAACATATATATATTATGTGCGTTTATATAAATTATGGGTGAATACATATGGTCACAGTAACACTATCGGTACCTATCGAGCTGAAGAAGAGGATGGAACAGTTCCCTGAGATCAATTGGTCGGAGGTTGCTCGTCAGGCGTTCCTTGAGAAGATAGAGGATCTCCTATTCCTTGAAGATTTCAAGTCTAAAAGTAGTATAACCACGAAGGAAGCTCTGGTGCAAGGTTCGGAAGTAGACAGATCCTTGGCTAAAAGGTACAAGAGGAGATGAGGATGGATCTGGTTATTGATGCGAACATCCTCTTCGCCTCTTAGATAAAAGACAGCGGAACGGCGGAATTGCTTTTCGTGGACCGGTTCCATCTTTTCGCACCTGAGTTCCTGTTCGAGGAATTTGCGAAATATGAGTCATATATTCTTAAGAAAACAAAGAGGAGCAAGTCCGATTTTAAGAAATTCCTTCAGGCCTTGAAAAGAAGAGTTGAAGTGACGCCCAAAGAAGATTTCGAAGAGTATTTAGAACATGCAGAAAAGGCAAGTCCTGACCCAAAGGATGTTCCGTATATCGCCTTAGCTCTTTATTTAAAGGCCTCGATTTGGTCTAATGATGATGCTTTGAAGAGACAGGGCTTGGTCAAGGTACATACGGCAAAAGAGCTCTACGAGATGCTGAGAGATGGATCCACCGAATAGGGTACATTCCAGTCCCGGGCGCGGCTGGCACGAGGGGGATGGTCCGAAAAAGCGGGCACAATCCAAAACAAATATGAATAGTGTAAATGATGATAGGGTAAGCACCGGACAGGCGTCTCATGAAGCAGGGAATCATCGTCCTAAGTGTCGTATTGGCCCTTGTGCTCCAGTCCACTATACTTGGGGTCCCTGTCGAAGGCCTCCGATTTGGGAACGGCACCCCCGCATCCAAGGCTGATGCGACCTGGGTCGGCGAGGTCCCTGGAAATGCGACACATCTTTTGCAATTGGTCAAGGACGTGAATGGCGACGGGTACGATGACTTCTTGATGGTGGACCCAACGATCACGATGCCGGGTTATATCACCGGCAAGGTCTACCTCTTCTTCGGCGGCCCCAACCTCACCGCTAAGGACGTGAAGCTTACCTCCGCCAACGCCTCCTGGGTCGGTGAAAAGTATTGCGGGGGAGGTTATCTTCGTGCGGCCTCGGCCGGCGACGTGAACGGGGACGGCCTCGGGGACCTTTTGATCGCCGATACCAACTGCTGGGATTTCACAGGGATCAATTACACAGGGATCGTATATCTCGTGCTGGGCAAGAGAACGGGCTGGACCAACGACGAGCCCCTCAACTCGTCGACAACACAGATGTACGTGCATACGGACAATTACAGGCTCGGTCAAGAGATGGCCGGCGTCGGGGATGTCAACGGCGACGGGTATGATGATTTCCTTGTGGGCTCGCCCGTCGGCTCGGAGGCAGGCAGCGGCAGCGGGGCGATGTTTTTGGTGCTGGGACGCGCCTCGGGCTGGAAAAAGTGGATGTACCTCAGGACGGAGGCGAACGCATCCTTTGTAGGGTCCAAGCCCTACGAAGGCATCGGTTACTCGGTGGCGCGGGCCGGCGATGTCAACGGGGACGGCCTGTCGGATTTCGTGCTGGGGGCGCCCTTCAACACGGAAGGCGGGACCGACTGCGGCAAGGTCTATGTGTTCTTTGGCAAAGCCTCGGGCTGGAAGCTCAAGACCTCGGTCGCCGAGGCGGACGCATCGTTTTTGGGCGAGAACGCCAACGACCAGGCCGGGTACGACGTCGCTGGAGGAGGCGATGTCAATGGCGACGGCCTCGACGATATTGCGATCGTCTCAGGCCATAACAGCTACGGCGCACTGAAAGGAGGGCAGGTCTACCTGGTCTTTGGCAAGCATGAGGGCTGGACACAAAACGTCAATCTCTCCGCCTCGAACGCGTCCTTCGTTGGGACGATAGACTATCAAGGGTATTTCAAGGTCAGGATCGACGGGGACCTTGACGGCGACGGGATCGACGATATCGTCCTGGGCGATGCTTATGACGCCTCGTTCAAAGGGGCGATATGGTACTATCTAGGTAGCAAGGCCGGCCTCTCGATGCACGCGCAGATCAAGAATGCCACCAAGGCCCTTGTCGGGGAGGTCGCCGGCGACCAGTTCGGGGCCGAGATCTCCTTGGGAGATGTGAACCAGGACGGGATAGACGATTTGGCCACCTCTGCCCCTCGTTATCAGTCCGACACGGGAAAGATCTATCTTTTCTATCCGGAGCTGAACGTGGGGCCGGCCGCGATAAGCTCCTTGAAGGCCTGCTCGGACGAAGGCTGTACCAGCGCGGTCACGGAGCCCTACGTGAACAGCTCGGTATTCATCGAGCTGAAAGGCACGGATCCCAACAGCTCCCGGGTAGACACGGCCCTGGTGAGGGTCCAAAGCTCGGTCTCGCAAAGGGGGCTGACCTTGAGGCTGATCGAGACCGGTGCCACGACAGGGATATTCCATGGACGGCTCGGGATCCAGTACTGGACCGATGTTTACAGCAACGCCATCGCGGCGGTGCGGGGTTCCTATGTCAATATCAGTTGCTTGTCCGACCCTGCGGTCAATATTTCCTTGCATGTCACCGTTCCCAAGGTCCTGATATGGCCGCTCCATGACGAACGCACAGCTGTAGAGGACCAGCCCTATTCCCAAAACTACCGCTCCGACGGTCTCGACCCGATAACGAAATGGATGTTCAGCACGGACGCAAAATGGCTGAACTGGTCGGGGGCGAACCTGACGCTCTACGGACGCCCGGACAACAGCGATGTAGGGGCGTCCTGGGCGGACCTCAAGGCCCAGGACGGTCTCGGGAACTTCGACGAGCACAACTTCACGGTCCTGGTGGGCAACGCTTGGCCCAACATCACGACCAGCGCCCTTGCGGACGCCGTCCAGGACGTGCCGTATAATTTCGATTGCTCTGCCGACGACGAGGGACAAGGCCACACCACTTGGACGATGGTGACCAATGCGTCATGGCTCAGCCTAGACCCATCCACGGGGCTGCTGAAGGGCACCCCGGACTGGACCCAGGTCGGCGTGTACTATGTGGACCTCAACTTCAGCGACGGCAACGGGGGATACGATAGCACGAACCTTTCGCTGACGGTAGAGAACGTGAACGACCCGCCGCTGATAGGCACGACGGACGTGCTGACAGTTCTCGAAGATGTCCAGTACTCGGTCAACTACTCGGCCAAGGACCGCGATGCCACGGACCTGCTCAAATGGTCGATGGCCACCAATGCGAGCTGGCTGAGGTTCAACGCCACCGGCCCGCGCCTGTATGGCCGGCCGCAGAACGAGGACGTAGGGTCCTACTGGGTGAACGTGACGGTGACCGACGGCTCCATGGCCTCGGATTTCCACAATTTCACCCTGACCGTCGTGAACGTCAACGACCCGCCGACGATCACGAGCCAGCCGCCCACGACGGCGTCGGTCCTGTCGCTGTACCGGTACGACATGCATGCGACGGACATCGACAAAGGCGACGTGCTCAGGTACGATATCGTCGACGGGCCTGACAATATGGCCATGAACTCGTCCTCTGGGGAAGTGCTTTGGGCCCCCACAAGGGACCAGCGCGGCGTCAATAGCGTGGTCCTAGGCGTGACGGATTCGGCGCTGACGGTCCTGCAGTATCTAAATATCACGGTGGAGGTCCCAAAACCGACGCTCCTGAGGCCCCAGGACAAATCCGCCATCAAGACGACGGTGCCCGAGTTCGCTTGGTCCATGGACCTTGCGACGACCCTGAACGTCACTTATGACCTGTACCTGGGCGAGGGCACGGGGGCGCCGATCCTTTTGGCCGCCAACCTCAATTCCACGAACTGGACGCCGGCGGCCCCTCTAAGGGACAAGACCTCCTATGTTTGGTACGTAATTCCAAAGGCCCAGGGCCCGGGCGGGACAATCCTGGGCGACAATTCGGACCTCTTCGGCTTCAGCATCGATACTGGGTTCATTGCGGACTATTCTTACGTGCTGGACCTGGACCGGTCGTCGGTGGATGCGAAACGAGGCCAGTCCGTGGTGCTGATGCTTACCATAACGAACAAAGGGAACATGGACGCAAAGGTCTCGATATCGATTACTGGCGACCTGTCGGGCCTCGATCTCAAGTATCCAAAGACAGCGAACCTGACCGTCAATGGTGTCGTGAAACTGAACGTCACCATCAGTGTCCAAAAGAACACACCCTATGGTGTCAGGTCCTTGAAGATCACGACGGTCTTCGGCCCCGATACCAACGAGAAGACCCTTCAATTGAGGATCGTTCAGCCGACGGCGCAGCCGGGCATCTTCTCGAGCCAATATCTTTGGGTGTGGGGCCTGCTCATCGGAGCGGTCGTGATGGCGGTCCTGGGGATCGTCGTCCTAGCTGTGCGCAGGCGAAAGGTGGAGCGCGAGCTGGCAACGGTAAGGGCCCAGGCCGACCAGGTCGAGGACTTCAATATAGATGAGCTTTTCTTGATCTACAAGGACGGGCGGCTGGTATCGCATGTAGGTTCGACGTCGCAGAGCGTCGATGAGGAGCTCTTCAGCAGCATGCTCGTCGCCATCCAGGGCTTCGTGAAGGACTCCTTCCAGACGGACGACAGCCTGTCGCGGTTCGATTACGGCTCTAAAAAGATGATACTCGAGAAAGGCGAGCACCTGATACTTGCCGTGGCGCTGTCGGGGACCGAGCCGGGGGTGCTCAAGGAGAACCTGCGCACCATGATCTCAAAGCTCGAAGGGCTCTACGCGGGCGTCATCGAGGACTGGGACGGCGATACGGCGTCCTTCAAGGACATCAAATTGTCGCTTTCGTCGTTGCTGGACCTGAAAAAAGGCATGAGCATCAAAAAAGAGAAAGAGGAGGTCGCGGTCAAAAGCGGGATCGAGTTCTTCGGCGGCTATGTACGTCTCAAGGTCGCCATTGCCAACGGGCTGTCGAGCAAGATAACGGAGGTCGGCCTGAAGCTAGCTTATGACCACAGGACCTTGCAGATAAGCCACATCGAGCCCGAGTATCCCAGGAACAAGGACCTCATCGCTCTGGACCCGGTCGAGCCCTCCGAGAAGAGGACCGTGGCCGTGTACTTCGATCCTCTGATATGCCAAGAATCCCACATCGATGCCGTCGTGGACTTCAAGGATTCCCACGGAAATGACGGGCATGCCGATATGAAGCGGCGGCCGGTGGACGTGGTGTGCCCACTGTTCCACACGAAGGACAACATCAATGTCGCGATGCTGAGGAAGCTGTATGCAGAGATGGCCTACAAGGACAACCGGCTCCACATCCTGCCAAAGGACCTGACGCCGGCCAACGGCTTTGGGCTTGTCAAGCAGGTCGTGCAGCGCCATGACATGAAGCTCGTGCGGGAGCTGTCGGTCCCCAAGCCCTATGTCTCCGAGGCGTGGTACTATGGGAAGGCCAAGGAAGGGGAGGAGACGCTTATTTTGAAGTTCGCGGTCCATGAGGAGACCTCGGACATCGAGATACTGGTCGCGTCCTCCAACCTTGCGGCGCTTACGGGGCTCCTGGCCGAGGTCAGCAAGAACCTGAGGGACACCCTGTCAGCGCTCGGGCTCAAGCTCGAGACGCGCACCGACCAGGCGTCTAAGGAGAAGGCCTTGGGAAGAAAGGACCTTCTGGACGGACTAGGAACGGAAAGCACCGATGCAAAATAGGGTCTTGGGCCGTCCCGTCGGCGGTCTTATTGACAGATTAATAATTGTTTTATAATAGCTAATTAATAAGGACCTGTAATAGTTCACGTTCACTATTCTATCTAATAAAAGAGAGTGCGCTGATGAATAAGCCCCTGACCGCGGTAATGACGGTATCCCTGCTGCTGCTGAACCTGTTCTTGGTGGCAGCGCCAACCCCCGCGTGGAGGGTCGGTCAGCCGACCAATCTCTCACAGGCCGACGCCTCCTGGGTCGGGGAGTCCGCAAATAATAACCTGGGCACCAGGGTCAAGATAATCAAGGATGTCAACGGGGACGGTTATGACGACATCATGATGTGCGCCCCTTATTTCGACGGCGCAGGGTCCGGAAGAGGGAAGGTGTATCTTTTCTTTGGGGGGCCCAACGTCGATCACAAGCAGCTTTCCGTGACGCGGTCGAACGCCTCCTGGATCGGGACGGTGGACGATGCAGGCACCGATATCGTCTTTGGTAGCGCGGGGGACGTGAACGGAGACGGGCTTGGCGATATTTACATACTGGGGGACATCCTCGTCGGGAGCCTAGATTATAAAAAGGCATGGCTGGCCTTCGGGAACAGGACCGGCTGGCAAAACAACGGCAGCTTCGACGACATTGCGGTCTCCATCTACACACCCACCAATTATACCGGGTCGGACATGGCGGGCGTGGGCGACGTCAACGGGGACGGCTTTGACGACCTTGCGATAGAAAGGAACGATCAGACGCCCTGGACGCCCGCGGCCAATGGCGAGATAGCTCTGATCTTCGGAAGGGCGGCCGGATGGACCAGGGATATGAACATATCCAAACTGGTGAGCGCGCGCATCAGGGGCGATTACTATCACGAGGAGATAGGCGAAGGGACGTGGCACCTGGGCGAGGGGATCGTGGGCGCGGGGGATGTGAACGGCGACGGCCTTGCGGACTTTCTGGTGTCGTCCAACGCATCTTACGGATGGCCCAACCGTTACGGCGGGGCCTATCTCATACTAGGCAACAGGACGGGCTGGAACCTGTTCATGGACATCGCGAACATCTCGGCCACAAAGCTTCTGGCCCCTGTCATGGACGATTATACCGGGGGTTCCATGGCGGGCGGGGGCGACCTCAACGGCGACGGCTACGACGACCTTGTGATAGGCGCCGGCTGGAACAGCGAGCTCATCGATCAGGGTGGCAAGGTCTATATCGTCAATGGGCGCAAGGACGGCTGGCCCAAGTTCTTCAATCTTTCCAACGCGAACGGGACCGTGGCATGCCAGATCTCCATGTGCCGCCTTGGGCTGTCAATGGACAGCTCCGGGGACCTCAACCGCGACGGGTACGACGATCTGGTCCTGGGGACCGAAGGGGCCAACGAGGTCATGGTCCTTTTAGGGTCCAAGCAGGGGATCCCGCCTGGCTCGATGACCTGGGACATGGACGGTTTCTTCACCGCCGAGGGAACCAACGATCATCTGAGCCCCTGGGTCTCGACGGGCGGAGATGTCGACCGCGACGGGGTCCCCGACCTCCTGATGGGCGCCGTCTGGAGGACGGTGTCCCAGACACAGCAAGGGGAGGTCTATCTGTACTATCCGGACCTCAATGTACAACCGGCGACCATCGAACACCTGAAGGCCTTCACCGACCCCGGATGCACCAACGAGACCTTCTTTGCCCAGATGGACCAGCCGGTCTACATCGAGCTCAAGGGGGCGGACACGGACGCGGCGGCCATCGACTTTGCGCTTGTACATGTCGAGAGCTCCTCGAACCCTAGGGGCTTTACGCTCGACCTGGTCGAGACCGGCGCCAACAGCGGCGTCTTCAGAGGAAAGATCGAGGTCGGCTCGGTGCCAAACACTATCATGAAGGTCATAGGGGCCCAGCCCGGGGCCCTCATCAATGTCACTTACTGGGAGGACCCTTCGGTGAACATGACGCTCCCTGTGGGCCGCCCTCCGGTCCAGATACGGCCTCTCTTCGAGACCACTAGGATGTCCGAGGACGCACCTTATCTGGTGAAGTACTGGAACGCAGGGACCAACCCGATAAAGACCTGGACGTACACCACGAACGCGTCATGGGTGCATTGGTCGGCCTCCAACGATACGGCCTATGGGACGCCCGACAACGGCGACGTGGGCTCCTATTCCATCGATGTGAGCGCCCTGGACAATTTCGGCACAAAGGACGAGCACAGCTTCATCTTGACCGTGGACAACACCGTGCCCAAGATAGCGCCGATAATATTGCCCGAGGCGGTCCAGGGCAAACCGTACAGCTATGACTGCAACGCGGACGATGAGGCTCAGGGGCGGGCGGTCTGGTCGATGAGGACAAATGCCTCATGGCTGAGCATCAATGGCACGAGCGGGGTCCTGAGCGGGACCCCGGGCCCTTACGATGTGCGCTCGGAGAACGTCACCTTGAACTTCTCCGACGGAAACGGCGGCCTCGACCAGTTCAAGGGGATTATCAAGGTCCAGAACGTCAACGACCCTCCGAGGATAACGGCCCAAGATGTCAATTCCACTTATGAGGACCAGCACTATCTTGTCAACTACACGGCGACGGACCCAGACGCGGGCGACACGATCACGTGGTCGCTGTCGACCAATGCTTCGTGGCTGTACATGAACACGACCGGGGAGCTTTACGGGGATCCCCAGAACAAGGACGTCGGCAGATATTGGGTGAACGTCACGGTCTCGGACAAGGCCAATGCAAAGGACTCTCACCGGTTCGAGCTTCGTGTCCTGAACGTGAACGACCCGCCGGCCTTCACGAGCGTCCCGGTCACGACGGCCGATGTGCTTACAACTTATCAGTACCAGGCCCAGGCGTCGGACATTGATGTAGGGGACGTACTGACGTATTCCATCGTATCCGGCCCCAAGAACATGACACTGAACTCCTCTTCGGGCGCGGTCGTATGGGCCCCTGACCGGACACAAAAAGGGACCGACCATGTGGTCCTGAGCGTCACCGACGGCAATGTGACCGTCGAGCAGCCTTTCGACATCGAGGTCAAGCTCACAAAGCCGGTGCTGCTCAAACCGGCCGACGCGACCTCTGTAAAGACCCTGAGGCCGGACCTGGACTGGTCTTTAGACCTCTATAGCGACCTTGCGATCTCGTACGATGTCTATCTGGACGAGAGCTCGACGCCGACGACGCTCTTTGCAAAGGACGTCAACGATTCCTTTTTGGCACTGACGGCACCGCTCAAGGACCGGACAACGTACTATTGGTATGTCCTTCCAAAG
>Ga0209777_10004239_pt1 | contig 17094 bp, 15 predicted proteins | sample FrelakmetHBP12HB_FD_187147 | JGI IMG/M metagenome (GOLD analysis project Ga0209777, IMG submission 187147) | Freshwater lake sediment microbial communities from the University of Notre Dame, USA, for methane emissions studies -HBP12 HB (SPAdes)... | ecosystem: Environmental > Aquatic >...
CGAGCCCACGCCTGTGCAGACCCGCGCCTTCCAACTCCTGGGACTGTAGCCAGAAACAGGAAGGCCAATCCTGCGCGTTCCCGAGTCAGCTCAGCAAGATAGTCTCTGATGCGAAATGGAACTTCGGACTAGTAGCGCTGCGGGCCGTGGCGCCGGCTACGGAGCCCATTTCTTCTTCCACTCAAGCGCGCGGCGTTCTGCCGTGGCTGCCTGCTCGGGGGCTATTCTGCGAGCGATCGCGTCGCGCTCGGCGCTACATTGCTCTCGCAGGGGGCCGCGGGCGCGAAAGGCGGCCAGTTCCATCCACATGTAGGCCTCCAAGTAGTCTCGCGGCACTCCTTGGCCATCCGCATACGCGGTGCCCAGGTCATGGAGGGCTGGCGCGAAGCCCCGCTCCGCAGCCCTGCGAAGCCAGTAAACCGCTTCGGCTGGATCGCGGGGAAGGCCGCGACCGTTCGCGTAAAGCGTGGCAAGCGCCGTCTGTGCGACCGGAATGCCCTGTTCGGCGGCCTTGCGATACCAACGGGCGGCCTCGGAGTCATCGCGTGCGACGCCCTGGCCTTCCTCGTACATCACGCCCAAGTCGAAGGCCGCGTCAGGATCGCCGTGCACTGCTGCCTTTCGATACCAGCGCCCCGCCTCGGCATGGTCTTGCGGCACACCCTGGCCGGTGTCGTAGAGCGAGCCAAGGTTGAACTCCGCATCAGCGAATCCCTGGTCAGCCGCCTTACGGTACCAGCGCCCCGCCTCAACGTGGTCCTGCGGCACACCTTGGCCGTTGTCGTACAGGAATCCAAGAGCGTTCTCCGCTTCCGGGTATCCCCGGTCGGCGGCCTTGCGGTACCAGCGCGCAGCCTGGCCGAAATCCCTTGGGACGTCCCGGCCGTCCACATACATTCTGCCCAGAAAATACTCGGCCGCTGCGTCGCCTTTTCCGGCGCGCGCCAGCAGGTCGCTCAGCGATCCGGCAGTTGGCGGGTCGACGGTCTGCCCGAAGCAGACGCACGAGAACATCACCACCCCATAAACTCTGCGGTATTCTCTCATCCCCACGCCCCTCGCTTGCCGGAAATACCGTCTCCAGGATCATACCGCCTCCAGTCGCAAGCCCTCAAACTCGCCAGACACCATACTCCTCAAGCTCGAATCTCACGACTGCCTCATGGGGGAGTTCACGGTCGCGTCCATCCTCCTCGGCGAGCGGCCGGGCGTGCTCGCAACGGCCCAAAACCCTCCGGTGGTCCAGGGCGGATCAGGAGAGCCCCCGAAGGACGATGACCGGACTGTGAAGCTCGGCCGTCACCGCGCCGAGCGGGACGGTGGCATTTTCACGCAGGCCGGTAAACAACGCTTCAGAAAGACGGCGAGAGATCAGGGGCACGCCGCCTGCGGGAGTCGCCAACGCGGACATCGCGGGCGGCCCGCCATATCAGTGCGGTGGATCCGCTGCGGCGAATGACCGCGGAGCCTCCACGCTGTCCTCCCTTCAGGCTCGTCCTGCATGAGACGAGGCACGGTGTATAGTAGAGGCCGAACAGGGACGCGAGATGGAATTCCCGGCGTGCGCACTTTGGGCATTCGTTCTGTCTGCCGTGTTTGCCGCACCGGCGCCCGCTGGCGCGGCTCCTCCCAATCTGGCCTATGTTGATTTGGGCGCGGGCGGGAGCGCCTGTTGTCTGGTGCCCGACGGCTCAGGCAACGTCTACGTGGTCGGCAGCATCGTCGAAAACTCGCGCACGAATGTGTCGGTGACAAAACTCGACGCGACGAATCGGGTTGTCGCCCGGTTCAGTTTTGGCGGCGGACGGTTCGACCAGGCGGAGGCCGCCGCGCTGGACGCCCAGGGCAATCTCGTCATTGCCGGGTGGACCCTCTCTTCCGATTTCCCGCTGGTGGGCGCGCTGATTGCGCAAACGGAACCCGGGGTCGCCGCCGGCTTCGTGGCCAAGGTGAATCCGTCGAGTGGACAGATTCTATTCTCTACCCGGATCGGCGGGATGGCCGCGGAGGAGTCCGGTGCTCGCGTGGGAACGAGGGCGCACGTGGTAGCGCTGGACTCCGCGGGAAACATCTATGTCGCCGGCGAGACCAACGCCACGGATTTTCCGGTGAGCAGCAATGCCTTCCAGAAGACGGGCGCGGGGAGCCACTTCCTGGTCCCGCAGCCGTTCGGTTTCGTGATGAAGATTTCCGGCGCCGGCGACCGCCTCCTGTATTCCACGCTGCTGGGAGGTTCGAGCGTTAACTGCTTGGGCGGAAGCCATTGCATCGATAAAGCCGCCGCCACCGCGGTCCATGCAATCGCAGTTGACCAACAGGGCCTCGCGACGGTGGCCGGCTTCACCGATGCTTTGGATTTCCCCACGACTCCGGGCGTCGTGCAAACCGAGTGCCGGTGCGAGGAATATGCCGGCAACGGATTTGTCACACGGTTCAATGCGGACGCGAGCGCCTTGGTGTGGTCCACTTTCCTCGGCGGCTCGCCGTACGGCTACTTTCAGTACCCGTCCGGGGTCAACCTGGTGAGCGCCCTGGCGCTCGATGCCGCGGGCAACGTGGTGGTGGCCGGCATGACCGACACCGACGATTTCCCGACCACCCCGGGCGCCCTGCAGGCGCGACTGGCCGGTCAATTGGACTTGCTGCCGCGTCTGCCGGACGGATTCCTGACGAAGCTGAACGCGACCGGAACTGCGCTGGTCTTTTCCACATACCTTGGCGGCAGCGCAGCCGATGAGATCAACGATATCGTGCTCGACGCGCAGGGGGACGTCTGGGCGACCGGCACCTCGGCATCGGCCGATTTTCCTGGAAATGCCGCTCCCTTCACGGGATCGTTTATTGCGGAGGTATCGCCGGATGGCGCGCGCCTGCTGAGCTCACAAGGAACGCCCGGACGCGCTTCTGGAAAGGCGATCCGCGTGGCGGCGGACGGAAACCTGTGGGCGCTCGGGGCCGTCGGGTCCGTGCTCCAGGTACCCGGAGGACAGGTGCAGGGCTTCGGTGTTCTCGGAGCGGCCAGCTCGGCCGGCGGAGATGTGAAGGCCTACGTTGCTCCCGGAGAGTTCATCAGCTTGTACGGCGACCTGCCCGGGCCAGCGTCGGGGGCCGGCGCGAAGCTCGACGCGGATGGGCGGATTGCCACCGAACTGGCGGGAGTGCAGGTTCTGTTCGATGGTATTCCCGCGCCTCTGCTCTACGTCAGCAACAGCCAGATCAATGCGCTGGCGCCCTATGCGCTATCGGCCCGGGACGAGACGACGGTCGAGGTAACCTCCGCCGGCGGGAACTCCCCGGCGTTCCAACTATACGTGAGGCCCGCACAGCCGGAGGTCTTCACCAGCGGAGGAGCGGCCGTGGCGCTCAACCAGGACGGCAGCGTCAACTCGCAGGATAATCCCGCTGCGCGCGGCTCCATCGTGACGATCTGGGCGAGCGGGGCGGGAGTGCCCCTTGGCCAAATACCCGACGGCTCGATCGCCACGGGTACGTTTCCCACTCCAGTTTTGCCGGTGTCCGTGCTTCAGATCAACTCTATCGAGGTCTTGTACGCGGGGCCTTCGCCAGGCTCGGTGGTCAACGCGCTGCAGATCAATATGCGCGTGCCCGACCAGTCCGCCGGGTTCTTTCAACTGATGGTGGGCGGCTTCACTTCCGACACCTTCTCGATCGCGGTTCGATAAAGTGTGACACCGGTTGGAGCCAGCCCTGCCTTTTCGGTAAGCATGGCGTAAGTGTGACCGCGGTAGGATTGCGACTGAGGAGAGAATGGCTGTCCCCGTGATCAGGAGCTTGATCGTAGACGACGAGCCCATCGCCCGGCAGGTCCTCAGGGAGGAACTCGAGGAAATTCACGACGTGGAGATCGTCGGGGAAGCTGACAATGGCCAGCAGGCGCTCAGCAGAATCGCCGCACTCCAGCCGGATGTTGTGTTCCTTGATCTGCAGATGCCCGGGATGGGCGGCTTTGACGTGGTCCGGAAACTGGAGGGCGGCAAGTTACCCATCATCATCGTCGTGACCGCCTACGACCAGCATGCGATCGAGGCTTTCGAAGCGGGCGCGGTGGACTACTTACTGAAGCCGGTTAACCAGGCACGCCTGCGGAAAGCGCTCGATAGGGTGCGGCAACTGCATGGAAAGCCTCGCGAAATAGCTGAGACTGTGGCACAACTCGCTGCGGCCGCTCCCGACCCGCAGATCGCAGCGAGGGCGCGAAAGATCGTCGGCCCCGCCTCGGTGAAGAGTACTACCTGCTGGACCTGGATGAAGTGCTGGCATTCCAGGCCGAGGGCGATCTGGTTTGGATTCTCACAGGCAAACGACGGTTTCTGGCGGACGATTCCCTGCGCTCGCTCGAAGAACGGTTGCGGGACATGCCGTTCCGGCGCGTGCACCGGAACGCGCTCGTCAACATGAATCACGTCCGCAAAATGAGCTCGCTGAGCAGCCACCGCTGGCTGCTGACGCTCGCCAATGGGCAGGAATTGATTGTGAGCAAACGGCAGGCGCATGCCGTGTGCGACATGTTGAGCTGGTAGGCGCATCCCGTTCGTCGTCGGATAGTGACCGCCCACGTCCGAAGGGGCCCGGCGGTGACTTTTCTCTGAGTCTTCTCGCACTGTTTCTCAATACTGAGGGCATATACAAGCCGGTGGTGGGAGTGTGCTTGTTTCTTCTCGGATGCGTCCCTTCGCTGTTCGGGCAGTCGATCAGTAGCGGCACCATAGCTGGCACGGTGACGGACCAGACCGGAGCCGTCGTGGGCAGCGCGCAAGTCGCCCTGCGGAATCCCGTCGCCGGATATCAACAGTCCACTGTCAGCGACAGCGAGGGATCCTTCCGCCTCAACAACATTCCCCTGAACAACTACCAGCTCCAGGTGGTCGCTCCGGGCTTCGCAGCAACCACCCGGACAGTAGATGTCCGGACGGTCCGGCCAATTACCGTAAACGTATCGTTAACGTTGGCTGAGGCGTCCACGTCGGTTACCGTCGCAGCGGACGGCGCTATGGTGGAGCAGGATCCAACCGCGCATCAGGACCTGGACCGCAGCAGTTTTCTGAAGCTTCCCGCTTTTGACCCCGGCGGGCAGCTCAGCCAGGCGGTCACCTACAGCACTGGCGCGGTCGCGGCCGACGCGAACGGCTTCTTTCACCCCCTGGGAGACCATGCCCAGACGACCTTCGTGATTGACGGGCAGCCCATCAGCGACCAGCAGAGCAAAGTATTCTCGACACAACTGCCGGCTGATGCGATCCAGTCCATGGAATTGATCAGTGGGTTCCCCGATGTGCAATACGGCGACAAAACGAGCCTAGTCGTCAACGCGACTACGCGATCGGCGCTCGGGGTCACGAAGTCCTTCGGCAGCGTCAACTCCGAGTGAGGCTCTTTCGGCACCTCGGGCGGCAGCGCATCCCTGGGCTTTGGAGGGCCGAAGTACGGGAACTTCATCGTTGTGAACGGTATGCAATCAGAGCGCTTTCTAAATACTCCCGAAGTCCCGCCGGTCCACGACCGCGGCAATAATGAGAACATCTTTGACCGGTTCGACTGGCAACCCAGCCAGAATGACGTCTTACATCGCACACACGCTGCTCACGGTGAACCCCTACGTTCGGCGCGACCAGGTGAATTACTATGGCAGCAACGATCCTTTTGCGGACACTCCGATCACCGCCTCCCAGAACCGGTTCCTGACCAACTACGGCATGCGGGCGGATATCTCGTATACGCGAGGCAGGCACGATGTGAAGTTCGGAACACAGATCGTGCAGACTCGTCTGCTGGAGAGCTTCCAGTTCGGAGTGACGGATCCAGCCTACAATCCCGTCTGCCTCGATGCCAACGGGAACTCCTTACTCTTGCCCGGCGTGACTGATCCCGCCCAGTGCTCGAATGTAAACGCCTCGTACATGGCGAACCCGAACCTCCAGCCAGGCATCGTGCCCTATGATCTATCGCGCGGCGGTTCCTTGTTCAACTTCCACGGCAGTCGCAACATCAACCAATACGCGTTCTACATCAGCGACTCGATCAAGCTCGGCAAGTTCACGATCGATGCCGGTCTTCGCGATGATCAGTATAATGGCCTGACCTCGGCGAACGGTATCCAGCCCCGGCTCGGGATCGCGTACCTGATGCCCGGGTCGAATACCGTCCTGCGTGTTGCTTACACCCGGACCTTCGAGACGCCTTTCAACGAGAACCTCATTCTCTCGAGCGGCACGGGCGGGGGCGGTCTTGCCCAGAACGTCTTCGGCTCGATCTCGGCGCCTATCCAGCCGGGCAGACGGAACCAGTTCAATACGGGTCTTCAACAGCGGGTCGGGCGATGGGTCGTCATTGATGCCGACTACTTCTGGAAATACACGCACAATGCTTACGACTTCAGCGTCCTCTTCCTCACCCCAATCACGTTCCCGATCTCGTGGCACAACTCGAAACTCGACGGCGTGACGGGGCGGATCAGCACAGTGGACATCCATGGATTCCAGGCGTATGTGATGCTGGGCCACACGCGGGCACGCTACTTTCCGCCGGAAGTGGGCGGCCTTGTCCCGTTGGGAGGCTTTCCAGGCGGTGTGTTTCGCATCGACCACGACCAGGCTTATCAGCAGAACGCCGTGCTGCGGTACGAGCGGCCCCACAATGCCGAGTGGATCGACCTCATGTGGCCGTACGACAGCGGCCTGGTCGTGAGGGGCGTTCCGGACGTGGCCGCGGCCACCACGCTCACGCCCGCACAACAGGTAGACATCGGATTAGCTTGCAACGGCGTACCGGCAACCCTCGCAAACCCCATCACGAGTTGTAACGGTGCCGGCACGTCGACGCTACTGACGTTGCCGCAGACCGGCACGGAGAATGACGACCACAATCCGGACCGGGTGAAGCCGCGCAATCTGTTCAACATCGGCGTCGGAACCGACAACCTGTTTCACAAAGAAGATGGTGGCCGCGTCACTCTGCGATTCACGGTTGAGAACCTGACCAACAAGGTAGCGCTCTATAACTTCCTGTCCACGTTCAGCGGGACGCACTTCGTCGCGCCGCGGACGTTCCAGGCAGCGGTCGGGTTCGCCTTCTGAGCCACTTGCGTGGCGCGCTTCCGGAACCTCTTCTGCCGCCGCTGGCGCGTTCATAGGAGAATGAGGAGGTCAGTGGTGCCGAGGGGATGAATCCCGTTTTGACGAGCGGCTACGTTGGTCTCGGACATGGCTCGTCGTTGCTGAACATGGCCGGGCACGGCGCCGGCGCCCTGCTGTTTGGCATCTTCCTGCTCTTGCTTGCGCGGGATCGGGCGGGATCGAAATCGCGAGGAAGCGGTCTCGCCTTCACCGCTGCGGGATTGGCGTTTGTCTGGAATGCCGGCGCGCTGTACCTGATAGCGGCGCCCGCAGCGCGATCCTGGCCCGGCGCGATAGTCGAGATCCTCAGCTTCAGCAGCCTGAGTCTGCTCGCACCGGTGTTGTTGCACATATCCCTGAATCACCGGTGCCCGCTCGCCATTGCGGGATATGTGACCGGCGCGATGGCAGTCGGTTTGCACCTGACGGAGGTGATTCTACGGAGGCCGGAGTTTCACTTTTATGCGCTGACCATGATGGCGGTCGGCCTTGGCGCCGTGACACTCGTCTCGGCCGTTCACCTGATCCGTTGCAGCGGTTCGGACCGGCAAAGCCTGTTGCGCCACTTGCTGGGGACCGGGTTTCTGTTGGTCTTCATCGGAACGTACGTTCACGTCGGCCTGGCGCACGGTTCCGAGACGTGGTCCAACGAACTGATCCTGCACCATGCGAGCGTTCCGCTCGCCCTGCTCATCATCCTCCACCACTGCTGTCCGGTTAGAAGTCGAACAGAATCAACTGGTTGCCGACATCGAGTAAATCGCTCTCGGAGTCGGATGCTTGAAGTGCCCGTAAAATGGGCGTTTTCTCGAAAAGCGTGACGCTCAGGACCTGTAGAATCTGGTAGAGGCTCGCCTCCAGCCCCAGGCGCTTCCGGACGATGGCGACCAGCACATAAACCGAGACGGCGATCCAGATCTGAGTCTTCACCGCATTCTCGCTGGTGCCATAGAACGCCTTGATCCGCAGGTGCTGCTTGATCCACTTGAAGAACAATTCGACCTGCCAGCGGCACTTGTAGATCTGCGCGATCGTAAGTGCGGGGAGCACGAAGTTGTTGGTCAGGAACTTCAGCCGTTGGCGCGTCTCGGCGTCGAAGTAACTGACGCGCCGCAACGGGTCCGGGTACGCTTTGGCGGAGTCGATGGCGGTCAGGATGACGGTGTGGTCGGAGCGCACGCCCGTGCTCGGGTCCACCGGATGGGAGTAGCGCCGCTGGAGCAGAATGTTCTCTTTGGTGCGCACCACGAAGAAGGCCGTGCAGAGTGTGAACACATAGAGGCGCTCGAAATCGATGTAGCCCCGATCCATGACGTAGAACGCGCCGGCCTCCGGAAGGATCTCGTCCAGGATGTTGACGTCGTGCACCCGACCCTCCGTAATGCGGATGAACGTGGGGATATTGCCGTGCAGGTCCAGCAGGGTGTGCATCTTGACGGCGGCCTTGTGCTTGCGGAACCTGGCCCACGCGAACAGCGACAGGCACAGGTCGATGGTGGTCGAATCCAGAGCGTACAGACTCTGGTCGAGTTCGACGCCGATGGGATCGCGGGCGTAGAGTGGCCGTGCGATGCGGATCAGGACTTGGGCGAAGTCGGCATAGATGCGCCAGTCGCGGGACTCGTTGGTGTCGGCCAGTGTGGTGCGCGCCACCCTGCCGCGGAAGCCCACGTGGTAGAGTTTGCCGCTCATCGAACGCAGGCAGGCCTCGATGTCGCGCAGACTCTCGCGGTAAGTCAACTGCGCGAAGCTCATCGCCAGAAACTGGTCCCAGCACGAGAAGTTCTTCTGCTGGTAGTCGCCGCGATAACGGGCCACACATTTCTGGAACTCGTACCAAGGCAGGTGGTCCAGGACCTGGGAGAAAACAGTTCGGCCGGAATTCACCCCTCATTGTCGGTGATGCGCGCCAGAGCCGGAAGGCCGGTTCTGGGCCAGATCGGCCCAGAAAAAATTCAAATCGGGAAATGCAGAAACACCGCCTAACTCTCTTCCTATCAAACGACTAGCAGGAATCCAAAACTCATCTCCCGGACAGCAGTGCAGCGAAATATTCAAGCGCGCATCGGCCTTTTGAGCTTGCTCCTGCACGCCCGTGGCGTCGATCCCGTCAAAGGTGTAATTGTTGTCGTCGAGACCCCGCCCGTTGAACCGGATGCTGTGCTGATCTCCGCCCCCCACGTTGATCGCGCCGGGGGACAGCATCTGGAGCGTTGCCCAGTTGCGTCCGTTAGCGGGGATATAGCTCAATTGTCGGTTTTCGATGACGTTCCCGACCTGGACGTTGCTGGTCTCCAGAGCGGCGGCCTCGGCCTGCACCTCGACCTGCGTAGCAACGGCGCCCACCTGGAGTTTGGCGTCTAACGTGCGAGTCTGACCGACGAAAAGCTGGATTCCTTTCACCTCAAACGGGCGAAATCCTTCGCGCGAGATTTTGAGGTCATACGTCCCGACGGGCAGTCCGGGAATGCTGTAGACTCCGGAAGATCCGGTCTGGGCCTCCCTGGTGAGACCGGTGGCTGGCGAGACGATCTCGACTCGCGCGTTCGGAACGAGCGACCCGCTCGGATCCGTTACAGTCCCGTTGAGGTCGGCCCGATCGACTTGACCGTAAACCAGTCCAGTGGACAGGGCAATGAGCGCCGCGAAAAGCCGTACCTATGGATACCTCCCTCGGGTTCTGTTCTTGAACCTACGAGTGGCCCGACTGCAAGAAACGCGGCAAATATGCGTGTCATGCAGGCGGCTCGCATGGATTAATTGTTACAACCAGATCTGAAAGCTGGCTGAAAGAAGCATGGTCATAGAGTGGATCTCCAACCTTAAAAGGACCCTAAAGACAGTTTCAAAACTGGAATCTCGCCGAGAGTTGCAGGCAGCGAGGCGCCTTTGCAGCGACGGTTCTGCAAAGGGCAACCCGGACGGCATTCTATTCGACCCATTCAACCAGCGCGTCTACGTCTTCAGTCACAGCGCGCCTCATGCGACGGTGGTCAACGCGGCAGACGGCTCCGTGGCCGGCACAATCGATCTTGGCGGAGCGCCGGAGCAGGCGGTCACCGACGACAAAGGCCACATCTATGTCGATATTGAAGACAAGGCAAATGTTGCGGCCATTGATGCGAAAACCATGACTGTGACCGCGCATTACGATCTCGGCGACAAGGGCGGCACGCCCGCCGGGCTCGCCCTTGACATCAAGAATCGCATCCTTTTCGCGGCCTGCCGCACCCCGGCGCCCGGAACGATGGTGATGCTCAATGCCGGCGACGGCAAGATTATCGCCAGTGTGCCGCTTGCCGGCGGCTCCGATGGGGCCGTCTTCAACCCCACGACGATGGAGGCGTTCAGCTTAGCGGGCAATGGCACGCTGACGGTCGTCAAGGAGAACAGCCCGGCCAGTTTCGCGGTGGAACAGATCGTTCAGACGATGCCAAGCGCAAAGACGCTGACCTTGGACGGCAGGACAGGCCACATCTTGCTGATGGGCGCCGAATTCGCGCCGCCTCCCACGCCTCCGCCGGCCGGAGAACGTCGTGGCCGGGGCCAGATAGTGCCGGGCTCGTTCTCCATTCTGGTGGTGGGCAAGTAAACACATTGGCAAGAAGGGGCGGTAAGCCCGCAAAGACACCAGATTGATGATACGCCGGACCCGGAGATAGGTGCGTCCACTGCGGTCCGGCTGTGTGCATGTAACCACGACGGCGCCCCTCCCTTGACACCTCCAACCGGCACGCTACGTTGATCTGGCGAAGAATCGATTGAGGCGGGCGTGCCCGAAGAAGTGTACTTACAGCTTACCCATACACGCTCGCGGCAACCAGTCCTCGGCACGCTGTAGCCGCACTGCTCCTACCCCAAAAAACCGGTCAGAGCTTTGGAATTGGAATAAGCTCATCGACTTTGGCGCGGTACTCGAGGTACGCGGGGCCAAACCGCTGGCGGAGATAGTCGTCTTCTCGGCGGATCAGCAACTTAAAAACGGCGTACGCCACGAGCGGGGTGATCATGAGCGGCCAGGACCTGGTCAGCAGTGTCCACCCAGGCAAAATGAGCGCGATCCCTGCCGCATAAACCGGATGGCGGCAGACAGCGAACACCCCAGACGTGGCCAACTGGTCGCGGTTATACGCCCTCATTACGGAAACGACGGCGAATAGCCAGATTGGAATACCGACCAGCAGCAGGACCATGCCAGGGATCAGAAAAACTCGGTACGGAACCGAGCGCAGCAGACATGCATCAGGCCAGATGTACGTTGCGGCACCGGCCAAAGCGGCGTAGATTGTCGCCGAGAGAGTTATCTTGGGGTCGACACCGAAGCGGCTCAGTCTCTTCTCCACGGTCGCACTCTCGATCAGAGTAGGTTGCGTCTTTAACCAGGATTTCCATTTTGGTTTTCTGGTTATCATCGATGGTACATCCGATCACCGTGTTTCGGACTGTTTTTTCCACTGTGTTGCGCGACTCCGGCAGCCCCGAGAAGCGCCATCCCGGCCTCCTCCGGTAAGCGAAATGGGCGACGGGGTTGTCGTGCCCAAGAGGAGCAGCGACCGACCGCCGACTGGTTTCTGGCGCTTGGTGGCAACAGCTGGCCGATTGATAGGGCACACCCCGTGTTACTGGCCGTTGTTGGCCGAGAGTCGTCTGGCACGGCACCTCTCCGGAAGCATGGCGCGCCGCATCGCCACGTTGTCCTTGCCGGATCAATAACTCGCTTGAGTTACTCGAGGATGAAACGAATGAAACAACGGCTCCAACGTCGATGGTCGGGTGTACAATCGGCGGCGGCTAGGCAGCCAAGTCGGAGATCGTGGCTGAACTCCGTTGTTGACGGCGGCTACGGGGCCGGTTTGGGCCTGGGGGGCAGGGGGTAATAGGATGGGCGATCTCAAGTCTTACGCGCAGTTGTTCCACGAGTTCAACGAATTGAGGCGGGTCATGTTTGAACTCCGTTGCGAGGCGATGCGTGCGAAGAACTCAAGACTATTCTATGATGTGACCTCGGAACTGGATCGGATTAGCGCCGACATTCAGGCGGCAGGCAAACCCGGTAGAGACCCGTGGAAGACCGCGCAGGATGCGAAGCGGAGGATCGCCGTGGTCCAGAAAGACATAGTCGCGAAGACGTTCGCTACCAAGCAAGGCCACGGCGATGAGGCGGGCACGCGGATAGAAAGAATTAAGTGACGAGGCGCATCAACGGGCCGCGGACTGCGTATCGGGGCGGATCGCGCATTTCGACGGCCTGACCTGGAGTGCCTCGGCCAGCCTGACCAGCGCCCTGATCGTTGGGCTCTTCAGCCCGCGTTCGATCAGACTTACGTAGGTCCGCTCGAAACCAGCCTCCAGCGCCAAGTGCTCCTGCGATACGCCGCTCTCGCGCCGGATTTCGTGCGGCGGCACGCGGTGGAACCTGCACGCACACGGCGGCAAGGTTCGCTCCAGCGATAAGGATCTTTTCGAGCGGCTGTTTGGCTGAGGGCGAGGGCCATAACCGTAATTGTCGGACCTGCCACCAGCACCAGACAGCAAGGATATTGAGGCTGCCTGACACTCTGACCAACAGCGCCGATACTCTGGGGTGCAATGGAGACGGCAATGCCCACATCACCTTTACCCCCTGGTCCGGCGTCCGCCGCCGACCCCGAGGAGCACGTCATCGTCCGCATGGCCCGGCTGCTGACCTCCAACCTCCCGGAGAACCCCGCCGATCTCTGGCTGATCGAGTTGATGTTGGCGGGGGCTATCCACCGCTACGCCCGACTGGATCAAGTTCCGGCCTGGCTGGCGGCGAACCGCATGTGGGCGCCGGTCATCGAGCAGCAGAAGAGGAGCGAGGCGAAACGGGGCGGGTGAGCTTGGTCCGTTACCATAATCACGGTCCGGCGGGCCACCCCTGCACGGGCAGATCAGGCCCGCGGTGGCCGATCTTGGCCGATTGACGCCCTTCCTGGGCCGCTGGAGTCGCTCGGGACAAAAAACGAGACAAGCAGCTCCAACGGAGGCGGTTGAATGTATAATCGATCCCGGCCAGGGTGGCAAAATGATGGAATCCTGGTTCATGCACCGCGGACGTGAGGGCCAGCGCCATGCTGGTGTACGGCAGGGACGGACACAGCCTCACCAGTAGGCGAAACCCTCGGGCGGGGGGGGGCGGATTTGGGGTGCCGCCTCCATCGGTTTCGGGCCGTAACTGGAGTCTGTTCATCATTGCGAGTTTCCTGTTCGAGCAGTCCGGCATCGACGAGGCCGTCCGAAAGCACGCAATCGCCGCGAACCCGCAGAACACTGCGTTGCGGAACGCGACGTCAGTGGAGAGCGAGGTTCTTCAGGACGACGCTCGATCTTACGTTTCACTTTTTCACCGGGCCGCCTTTCCACATGTGCGGCTTCGCTGAATTCAATTGGTTCGGGCGGACGATGGAGTTTATCGCCGCGTCGACTCAGGGAATGCCTCCTCAGCCTGGCAACCCTGTTGTATTTAGCCAGGACGGTGATTCTGGGTGAATGCGGCAGTGCCGTCGGGGAGCACGACGGGGGACGCGGTGCCGGTGGTGCTGAGCGTGGCCGGGCGGACCAGCCCGCCGGCCACCCTCGCGGTGAGGTGAATGATGCAGAAGCTGATGGCTTCCACGTGGGTGTTGGCGCTGGGCCTGTGCGCCGCACTCGTTTACGGGCAGGTGATCGATACGGTTGCGGGCACGACCTGGCTGCTTCCAACCTCGCGCCTGCAAGCGCTGAGTGCACCTTTGGGTCCTGTTGTAGGTACGGCCGTTGATGCTCAGGGCAACGTGTACGCGGCAGATTCGGGGAACAATATCGTCATACGGCTCGCGCCGGATGGGGTGTTGACGGTTGTGGCCGGCAATGGAGCTGGGGGCTTCTCTGGCGACGGAGGACCCGCCACCAGCGCATCGCTTTGGGCCCCCGTGTCAGTGGCCGTAAGTTCGGCGGGCGACCTCTACATCACCGACACAAGCAACTATCGGATCCGGAAGGTGTCGGGCGGGACGATCACGACCATCGCCGGAAATGGAAGTCAGGGGTACTCCGGCGACGGAGGACCCGCCACCAGCGCATCGCTTTGGAACCCCTATGGAGTGGCGGTGGATTCGGCTGGCAATGTCTACATCGCCGATTCAAACAACAACCGCATCCGGAAGGTGTCGGGTGGGACGATCACGACGGTCGCCGGAAATGGAACTCAAGGATTCTCTGGCGACGGGGGACCCGCTACGAGCGCATCGCTCAATCTCCCCGCCGGCGTGGCCGTGGATTCGGCAGGCAACCTCTACATCGCTGACACATACAACCGCCGGATCCGGAAGGTGTCGGGCGGGACGATCACGACCGTTGCAGGGAATGGAAATGGGGGCCCCTCTGGCGACGGAGGGCCCGCCACGAGCGCATCGCTCTCCTACCTCTGGGGAGTGACTGTAGATTCGGCTGGCAACTTCTATATCGCCGATACCGTCAACAACCTGATCCGAAAGGTGTCTGCCGGGACGATCACGACGGTCGCCGGAAATGGGCAACTGGGGTTTTCTGGCGACGGAGGACCCGCCACGAAAGCGTCGCTCAATCTCCCCCGGGGAGTGGCCATAGATTCGGCTGGCAACCTCTATATCGCCGATGGAGACAACAATCGGATCCGGAAGGTGTCGGGCGGGACGATCACCACGGTCGCCGGAAATGGAGCTTACCGATATTCCGGCGACGGAGGGCCCGCGACCGGCGCATCGCTCTACTACCCCGAAGGAGTGGCCATAGATTCGGCGGGGAACCTCTATATCGCCGACGGAGAGAACAACCGGATCCGGCAGGTGTCGGGCGGGACGATCACCACGGTGGCGGGAAATGGAATTGAGGGATTCTCTGGCGACGGGGGGCCCGCCACCAGCGCGGCACTCTACCATCCCCATGGAGTGGCTGTAGATTCGGGGGACAACCTCTATATCGCCGACTATGGGAACCAGCGGGTACGCAAGGTCTCGGACGGGACAATCACGACGGTGGCCGGAAATGGGTATGGGGCATATTCTGGCGACGGAGGACCCGCCACGCAGGCATCGCTTTCAGGCCCCTGGGGGGTGGCCACAGATTCGGCTGGTAATCTGTACATCGCCGACACAGGCAACTATCGGATCCGGAAAGTGTCGGGCAGAACGATCACGACGCTGGCCGGAAACGGTAGTCAGGGGTACTCCGGCGACGGAGGACCCGCCACCAGCGCATCGCTCGGGAGCCCTTCTGGAGGCCCCTATGGAGTGGCGGCAGGCCCCTATGGAGTGGCGGCGGATTCGGCTGGCAACGTCTACATCGCCGACACATACAACTACCGGATCCGAAGGGTGTCGAACGGGACGATCACGACGGTCGCTGGAAATGGAACTCAAGGGTTCTCCGGCGACGGAGGACCCGCTACGAGCGCATCGCTCAATCTCCCCTGGGGTGTAGCCGTAGATTCGGCTGGCAGCCTCTACATCGCTGACCTGCTCGGCAACCGGATTCGGAAAGTGTCGGGCGGGACGATCACGACGGTCGCCGGAAATGGGCAACTGGAGTTCTCTGGCGACGGAGGACCCGCCACGAGCGCCTCGTTTTGGAACCCCGCTGGAGTGGCGGTAGATTCGGCCGGCAACCTCTACATCGCCGACGTTGGCAACAACCGGATTCGTGAGGTGCTTGCTGGCGCTGTTTCCTACCAGGCGGCGCCTGCAAGCTTGAGTTTCTCCACGACCGCTGGCATCGTGCCCGGCGCGCAAACCATCGTGCTTTCCTCGACGGTTGCCGGCCTTTCCTTCTCCGTCTCAGCCAACGCCGCATGGCTTAGCGTGAGCCCTTCGAACGGCTCCATCCCAGCCGTGCTGCAGGCGACCGTAGACCCGTCCAGTCTGACAGCGGGAACTTACCAGGGGACGATCACCATCGCGGTGCCGAATGCGATTCCTGCGACTACCTCCGTCGCGGTTACGCTCACAGTGCAGGCGGGTACGCCCGCCGCGCTTGCGGTGGACACGCGGATTGTCAGCTTCAGCGCGGCACAGGGCAGCGGTGCTCTGACGCAGCAGGTGCGTGTCTCGAACTCCGGGGGCGGTTCGCTGTCCTTCACCGCCAGCGCGACCACCTCCTCGGGCGGCTCGTGGCTGACTGTCTCGCCGGCAAGTGGCACAGCCACGCCATCCTCTGCAGCCTCGCTGACCGTGAGCGCCACTCCGGGCTCACTGGCGCCGGGAACCTATTCCGGCACGGTCGCCATCACCGGTGCGGGCAGCACCATCAACGTTCCCGTCACCTTGTCGGTGAGCGCTCCCAGCGCCGTCATCCTGCTCTCTCAGAGCGCCTTGAGCTTCACGGCCGTGGCCCAGGGCGGCGTGCCGTTGGCTCAGAACTTCGGCATCCTCAACACCGGGCAAGGCTCCATGAGTTGGAGCGCCACGGCCGGCACGCTTGCCGGCGGCGACTGGCTACAGATCTCGCCTTCAAGCGGGACGGTGCAGCAACCGTACCTGGATGTTTCCCTGGTCAGCGTGTCGATCGACCCGAGTTCGCTGGGGGCGGGGACCTATTACGGGCGGATCCAGGTGTCCGCCGCAGCGGCCAACACGCCGCAACTGATGACGGTGATTCTGACGGTCCTGCCGGCGGGGTTCAATTTAGGTCCGCAACTGTTTCCGACCGGGCTGATCTTCACGGGTGTCGCCAGGGTGACACCGGGATCGCAGGATGTGCAGGTGGGCAACCCGACCGGGCAGGTGAACAGCTTTCAGTCCGGGCAGATCGGGACGGGCTTCAGCTTTCTGCCGACCAACGCCAGCATCCAACCTAATGAGCCGAGCACGGTGCGAGTGTTTCCGGACTTCAGCAAGGTGAGTGCGGGGAGCATCCAACGGGGGACCATCACGCTGCAGTTTGCGGACGGGTCGCCGTCGCAAACGATTAACGTGCTGATGGTGGT
>Ga0209777_10004240_pt1 | contig 17093 bp, 15 predicted proteins | sample FrelakmetHBP12HB_FD_187147 | JGI IMG/M metagenome (GOLD analysis project Ga0209777, IMG submission 187147) | Freshwater lake sediment microbial communities from the University of Notre Dame, USA, for methane emissions studies -HBP12 HB (SPAdes)... | ecosystem: Environmental > Aquatic >...
CACCCGCCTGGCGCAGATCTGGACAGGCACCAATGAGGTCATGAGCGCCATGATCCAGCACGACCTCTACCAAGAGTTCCGCGCCCGCCGCGGCCGTTACCGCGACGTCGAAAAAGACGCCATGCACGCTGACGAATCCGAGAAGATCTTCGACGACGACGACATGTGGCGAGTCTACGATTCGCAGAAGTGAGCCGGTATCGATGTGCACGGAGATGCCCCCAGGGGCCAGCAGGGCGAAGATCTCGTGGTACAGCTGACTTTTGCGCGCGTTGGGAACGGAGGTGGTGAATGCGCTTCTCGACGTTGGTGATGCTGCTTGTTTTCGCCCTTCTCGCGCCTTCGGAATCGGTGCAGGCGCAAGAAGCTAAGGCCCGCAAAGCGGCGTCAGCAAGGCCGCATGCCTCGAAGAAGCCCGCGCCTGAAGAGGTCGCCCAGGCGTTCCAGACATTCTGTCAAGAATGGATGCAGAAGTTGGAGGCCCGCGAGCGCGACAACATCAGCAACATCAAGTGGAATACCACTTCCGAAGACGTCCAGGGCGAGTATATTGGATATACTCGGGAACATACCTGCATTGTCAAGGATGAGTACAAGCAGCCAGTAGGCGAGGTCATTTACCAGGAAGTTCGCTACGAGAGGCGCGGCGTCACCATAGCGGAAGCCGGAAAGAACCCGCCCCGCCCGCTGGAGGCGATTGCGGTCACCGAGATCTTCCGCTACGAAAACGGCAAGTGGATCTACTGAGAGGCCAATGGCTCATGGCATATTGCTTGTGGCCGGGGCGAGCCGCGGCAAGGCCATAGACCACGCTTCATCAGCGGCTGCCCGGGCATTCCACGCTCGGGTAAAAGGCGACGCGGCGGAGCGCTTGGACGCGAGAATCCTTTTCGGTTAAGGTACACCGCATGCCGCGGGCCTATCAGAAAGCTTGGGCCGGACGCCTCGCCGCGCCCACGGACCGACTTGTCGAGTCGTTCACTACTTCGTTCCCGTTCGATCACCGCCTGTACCCGCACGACATCGAGGGCAGCGTCGCCCATTGCGAGATGCTGGCGAAGCAACGTGTCATCGGCAAAGCCGAAGCCCAGCGGATCATCAAGGCGTTGCGGGAGATCCGCGCCGAGTTCGATAGCGGCAAGTTCCGCGCGCTGCCCAGCGACGAAGACATTCACATGGCGGTGGAACGCCGCTTGATCGAGAAGATCGGTGCCGCCGGTGGCAAGCTGCACACCGCGCGCAGCCGTAACGACCAGGTGGCACTCGATCTCCGCCTGTTTCTCAAAGCCGAGATCAAGAAGCTGATCGAGCTGACATTCGGGCTACGGCGGGTCCTCGGCACGGTGGCCAAGCGTGATCAGGACGTCATCCTGCCCGGCTACACACACCTGCAGCCGGCGCAACCGGTGCTGTTGGCGCACCACTGGCTCGCGTATGCGGCCATGTTGGAGCGCGACGCCGCGCGCTTCGCCGATTGCTTGGCCCGCGTCGATGTGCTGCCGCTCGGCTCCGGCGCGCTTGCCGGCACGACCTTCCCGATCGATCGCGGGTATGTGGCTCGCCGTCTAGGATTTCGCAACATCAGCACCAACAGCATGGACGCGGTGAGCGACCGCGATTTCGCCGCCGAGTTTCTCGCCGCCGCCGCCATCACCGGGATGCACCTGAGCCGGCTGGCGGAAGACCTGGTGCTCTGGTCGTCGCAGGAATTCGGTTTCATCGAGTTGCCCGATACCTTTGCCACCGGCAGCTCGATGATGCCGCAAAAGAAGAACCCCGATGTCGCAGAGCTGGTCCGCGGCAAGACCGGCCGTCTGTACGGCAACCTGCTGGCGTTGCTGACGACGCTCAAAGGACTGCCGCTGACGTACAACCGCGATTTGCAGGAGGATAAGGAACCGGTGTTCGACAGCCTCGACACGCTCACCGGCAGCCTGACGCTGTTCATGGCGCTCATCCCACAGCTCCGGGTGAACCGCTCACGTATGCTATCGGCAGCCACAGCGGGTTACACGTTGGCGACCGAGCTTGCCGATTATCTCGCTCGGAAGGGTGTGCCGTTTCGCGAGGCACACCGGGTCGTCGGTGAGGTTGTGCGCTTCTGCTCGAACGAGAAGCTCACTCTCGAGCAGCTCACGCTCGAGCAGTTGCGGCGTTTCTCGCAGCTGTTCGCGGCTGACGTGAAGAAGTGGCTCAGCGCAGCCGCTGCAGTGCGGCGCCGGCGCGCTGTCGGCGGCACCGCGCCCGAGAACATCCGGCGACAACTCAGAAAGCTGGGACTGTGACTTCGCGGATCGTGTCCTGCGTTTTTCTCCCGCTCCCCCTCCTTCTCGCCGCCTCCCTCCTCGCTTGCGGGCGCAAGGCGCTGCCGCGGCCATCCGAAGATGTGATGCCGCAAACGATTTCGGATCTGACTGCAGCCAACGTCGCGGAGGGAATCCAACTCTCGTGGAGCCGCCCACGCACCTGCGCCGACGGCGCGCGTTTGACCGACCTCGCCGGTTTCGTCGTCGAGCGTGCCACGGGAACCCAGCCGCGTGTGCCGTTCGGCCGGCTGGCGGTTCTCGAAGTAAGCGACCGCGATCGCTTCCGGCAAGTGAAGCAATTCCAGTACGTGGACCGTGACACGAACGCAGAAACGACGTATCAATATCAGGTTGTATCTTTCACGCTCGATCGGTACTTTAGTGCGCCATCCGATGTGGTAACCATCACGCGCACGGTTTCGGGCGAGGAGAAGCATGCACCACTTTCAGGAACGCAACGGTGAGCTGTACGCCGAAGGGGTGCCGCTCAGCGCCGTCGCGGAGCGCGTCGGCACGCCCTGTTACGTCTACAGCCTGGCCACCTTGCGCCGCCATTTCCGCGTCTTCGATGAAGCCTTCGAGAGCATTCCGCACCTCGTGTGCTTCTCGGTAAAGTCGAATTCGAACCTCGCCGTCCTGCGCACCTTTGCGCGTGAGGGCAGCGGCTTCGACATTGTTTCGGGGGGCGAGTTGTTTCGCGCGCTTAAGGCGGGCGCCGATCCCGGCAAGATCGTCTTCTCGGGAGTCGGCAAGACCGCGGGCGAGATCCGCTACGCCCTCGCCGCCGGCATTCTCATGCTCAACGTCGAATCAACCGGCGAGTTGGACGCCATCAACTCCGTCGCCGGTCAGCTGGGGGCGAAGGCGCGAGTAGCCTTGCGGGTGAACCCTGACGTGGATCCGAAAACCCACCCCTACATCTCGACCGGATTGAAGAAGAGCAAGTTCGGCATCGATATCCAACGGTCGCTGGAAGACTACCGTCGCGCGCGCAGTTTGCCGCACATCGAGGTCGTAGGTGTGGACTGTCACATCGGCTCCCAGCTCACCACCGTGCCGCCGTTCGTCGATGCGCTGGAGCGCATCCACGACCTTGTCGGCCGCTTGCAGGCGGAGAACTTCCAGATCCGGTACTTGGACATGGGCGGCGGCCTCGGCATCACCTACAATGACGAGAAGCCGCCCGAGCCGCGCCACTATGCCGGCGCGTTGACCGAGGGCCTGCGTGATCTCGACGTCACGCTCCTGCTCGAGCCCGGCCGCGTGATCGTCGGCAACGCCGGCATCCTGCTCACCAGGGTGCTGTACCTGAAGAGCACGAATGAGAAGAATTTCGTCGTGGTCGACGGCGGGATGAACGACCTGATCCGCCCGGCGTTGTATGGGTCGTATCAAGCCGTTCAGCCGGTGCGCCCGCGCAACGGGCCGCGGTTCACCGCTGATGTCGTCGGGCCGGTGTGCGAAAGCGGCGATTTCTTCGCCAAGGATCGCGACTTGCCAGCGATTGAGCCGGGCGACTTGTTGGCGGTCATGAGCGCCGGCGCTTACGGCTTCGTCATGGCTTCGAACTATAACACCCGGCCACGACCACCGGAGGTATTGGTCGACGGAGAGCAGTTGCACATCGTGCGCGCGCGTGAGACGCTTGAAGACCTGGTGCGCGGCGAGCAGATTCCCATGATGCTGCGGTGAGGGAAGCAATGGAAGATGTCAAACCGGGAATGTCAAGCCGGGCATGTCGGTTTGCTGGCGTGTAGATTACGGATTGTCGCAACGGAACAATGGGCATTCGGTTCACCAAAATGCACGGGATCGGCAACGACTACGTCTATGTCGATTGCTTCGCGCAGAGCATTGCCAATCCAGCTGCGCTGGCGCGCCGGGTCAGCCCGCGGCGGACCGGCATCGGTTCCGATGGTCTGGTCCTCCTCTGTCCCTCGTCGGTCGCCGACTGCCGAATGGAAATGTACAACGCCGACGGCAGCCGCGGGGAGATGTGCGGTAACGCCGTCCGCTGCGTGGGTAAGTATTTGTATGAGCACAACCTCGCGCGGCGCGCGTCGCTGCGCGTCGAGACCGACGCCGGCATCAAGCTGCTCCAGATGCACACCAACGACGGCCGCGTCACGAGCGTGACCGTGGACATGGGCGAGCCGATTCTCGAAGGGCCGCGAATTCCGGTTGCCGCCGAGGGACGGATCGTGAATGCGCCGCTGCCAGTGGCCGGACGGGCGTACCGCATCACCTGCGTGTCCATGGGCAACCCACACTGCGTCGTCTTTCTGCCCGACGTCGACGATCTACCGTTGGCAGAACTGGGACCGCAATTCGAGCACCATCCCTTCTTCCCGCAGCGAGTGAACACCGAATTCACCAAGGTGCTCAGCCGCACCGAGTTGCGTATGCGCGTGTGGGAGCGCGGCTCGGGCGAAACAGCAGCTTGCGGCACCGGTGCCTGCGCCGCAGTGGTTGCGGCCGTGCTGAACGAAAAGACCGAGCGCCGCGCCGTGGTGCGACTCAACGGCGGCGACCTCGACATCGAATGGAATGCCGCCGACAATCACGTCCTGATGACGGGAGCGGCGGAGGAAGTGTTCCGCGGGGAGATGGCGCTTGAAGGAGACAAGCATGTTTAGCGGCTCAATGACTGCAATCATCACGCCTTTCCGAGATGGCCGGGTCGACGGGGAGGCGCTCGAGCGCTTGGTCGAGTTTCAGGTCCAGAACGGCACCTCGGCGATCGTGCCATGCGGGAGCACCGGCGAATCGTCCACGCTCTCGCACGCAGAGCACGCGGAAGTGGTGCGCCTGGTAGTGAAGCTCGTGCGCGGCCGGATACCGGTGATCGCCGGAACCGGCTCCAACTCCACCGGCGAAGCCATCGCCCTCACTCGTGCGGCCCAGGAGGCTGGCGCAGCGGCGGCGCTGCTCATCTCGCCCTATTACAACAAACCGACTCAGGAAGGCATTTATCAGCACTACAAGAGCATCGCCGAAGCCACGCGGTTTCCGCTGATCGTCTACAATATCCCCGGGCGCACCGCTTCGAAGATCGAGGCGACAACCATCGCGCGCCTGGCGGAGCTGGAGGAGATCGTCGGACTGAAAGACGCGACGGGGTCGCTCGACGAGACGCAAGAAGCGATTCGTCTCTGTGGCGACAAGATCGAGGTGTACTCGGGCGACGATTCGCTCACTCTGCCGATCCTGGCGGTCGGGGGGGTCGGTGTGATCTCGGTGGTGGCCAACGTCATGCCGAAAGAATCGGCGCAGATGGTCGCTGCCTGTCGCCGTGGCGACTGGGACGCTGCGCGAAGGCTGCACTATCAGTTGCTGCCACTCATCCGTGCGCTGTTCCTCGAAACCAATCCAATCCCGGTGAAGGCCGCGGTCGCAATGATGGGCTACTGCCAGGATGCACTGCGGCTGCCGCTGCTGCCCATGAGCGATGGTGCGCGCGCCAAGCTGAAGGCCGTGATGGAGCAATTCGGCTTGTTGAAGTCCTGAGTCCTGAGTGAGCACCAACTACGGGTCGCCCCTCCCTCCGGGAGAGAATCAAGGTGCGGGGATGCAATGACGCCGGGATCGAGAAAACCAACGACCACACCAATGACCGTCTCTGGTGCAGCCGGCCGTATGGGCCGCACGCTCATCAGCCTGATCGCGCAGAACGAGGCGGCAACATTGGCCGGGGCGGTCGAAGCCGCCGGCCACGCCGCGCTCGGCAAAGATGCGGGTGAGGTCGCCGGCGTCGGCCATCTCGGCGTCCCGATTTCCGAGGATTTCGCCGCAGCCCTGTCGCCCGGCGTGGTGGCTTTGGATTTCACCAATGCGGCTGCCGCGCTGGAGCACTTGCGTACTGCCGTGGAGCGGTGCAACCCGATTGTCATTGGGGCCACGGGATTCAACGCCCAGCAACAAGCCGAGATCGACCGCTTGGCGCCGCAGACCCGGTGCGTGATTGCGCCGAACATGAGCGTCGGCATCACGGTGCTCCAGCGCCTAGTGCGCGAGGCGGCCACCGCCCTCGGCGCCGACTTCGACCCCGAGATCGTCGAGCTGCATCACCGCTTGAAAGTGGACGCACCCAGCGGCACCGCGCTCGCCTTGGGCCGAGCGTTAGCAGAGGCCACCGGCCGCAACTTCTCCGCCGATGCCGTGTACGGTCGCCAAGGCATGGTCGGTCAACGCCGGCAGCAGGAGATCGGCATCATGGCCTTGCGCGGTGGCGACATTGTCGGCGATCATACGGTGGTGTTCGCAGGGCTCGGCGAACGCCTCGAGCTGACGCACCGGGCGCAGAGCCGCGAGTGCCTGGCTCGTGGTGCCATTCGCGCTGCCCTCTGGCTCGTGCAGCAGCCGCTCGGCCGCTACGCGATGAGCGATGTGCTCGAGCTGCGCTGACCGTGAGCGCCACGCCGCTCAGCGGATAGGAAGTTAGCGCCTCTTGGTATATCGACGAAAAGACGCTTTCTACACCCGCGCCAAGGCCGCGGGGTACCGATCGCGTGCCGCGTTCAAGCTGCTTCAATTGGTACAACGTGCGCGGCTAATCCGGCGCGGCGATCGTGTACTGGATCTCGGGGCCTGGCCGGGAGGATGGTTGCAGGTCGCCGCAGACCTCGTCGGCCCTGCCGGGAAAGTCATTGGAATCGACCTTCAGCCCATAGAGCCGTTGCCGCAGAAGCACGTGACTACCGTGGTTGGTGACGTCGCTGATCGGTTAGCGCAACAGCAAATGCTGGAAGCGTGCGAGGGGCGAGTCGACATCCTGTTGTCCGACCTCGCACCGAAGCTCAGCGGCGTGCGGGCGCGCGACGAGGCACAGGCCGAAGCGCTGACGCACGCAGCCCTAGCGCTGGCCGACCAGGTACTCAAGCCGGGTGGCAAATTGGTGATGAAGCTGTTCACGGGTGACGCAGCGACGCGATTGCTGCGCGAGCTGCAGGCGCGGTTTGCCAGCGTACGTACCACACGGCCCGAGGCGACACGCAAAGGGTCCGCGGAAATCTACGCCATTGCTGTCGGCTTTCTGCGTGGTGGTGGACGCCCAGCGCGGTAGCCCAGAGACAGGCCTGTCTACCGCTACGGTCCTGGGTGGGGAAGTGGTCCGCGGTGTCGGCTCCCTACGCTGTGGCCAAAACCGTTGCACGGCACAACTTTGTCACCGCGATTTCGAACGATTGAGCCGTGAATATTTCGCCGCTCGTGTGATTCGGGTTGGCTCGGAATTCGCTCTCCGGTCTCACGAGTAAGATTAGATCATGCGGTTGATTCGTTTGACATCTTTCGTTCCGCAGGTCATACTCGCGACGCGGGCAATAGAAGTTTGTTGCGGCGTAACGCGGGTTTGCGGAGGTTGAGGGGATTGTGGCTGCGGCATCTTACATGGCCACGGGTAGTCAGTGGGCCAAGCGTATCGGGCGCCTTCTGACCGGTTCGCTCTCGGATCTCAACCCGATTCGGCGCGACGAGCCATACCTGAGCGTCGACATCGGTTCCAACACCATCAAATTCATCGAAGTCGGCGGCCGTGTTGGGAGCCTACGGCTGCTCAATGCAGCGGTGCTGCCCACGCCCCCATCAGCGATCCAGAACAACATGGTGTATGAGACGACCGCCGTTGCCGACGCGATGCGGGCGGCGCGCGACAGCCGTGGGATGCGTGCGCGCAAAGTAATCACGGCGGTTCCCGGACCGGCAGTGATTATCAAGCGCGTCACCTTGCCGACCCAAAGTGCCCGAGAACTCGAGAACACGATTCTTTTCGAGGCGGGCAACTTCATTCCGGAAGATCTCGAGAACGTGAACCTCGACTATCAGATCACCGACTACCTTGATGACGGCAAGCGCATGGAAGTGCTGCTGGCGGCCGCCAAGAAAGAGATCGTCGCCAGCTACAGCGAGGCCATTCGCTCCGCCGGGCTCACCCCAGCAGTGGTCGACGTCGACTACTTCGCGCTCGAAAATATGTTCGAGATCAATTACGAGCCTGTTCCGGATCGAGCCATCGCGCTCGTAAATATCGGTGCTCGCTACTCATCCATCAACATTCTCAAAGGAGGCCGTTCGACGTTCACCGGCGACGTGCCCGTCGGCGGTCGCGACATCACCGAGGCCTTGATACGCGATCTGAACTTGAGTGTAGAAGATGCGGAGGCGGTGAAGGCCGGACGGCCGGACGGCAAAGTCGATGCCGAGCAAGCGAGCGCGGTCACGGCATCAGCAACATCGGCCTTGATAGAGGAAATCCACCACGCCCTGAGTTTCTTCTGGACCGCGGCCACCGATGAGACCATCGATGCCATTTACCTGAGCGGAGGAGTGGCCCGCATGCCCGGGCTACCCCAGCAACTCAGCGAGCGGGTAGGGGCGCCGGTCGAGATCGCCAATCCGTTCGCGCACGTCGCTCTCGATCCTAGTGTCGATACCCCGGACGTGCGCGAGCATGCGGCCGAGTTTGCCGTGGCGATCGGCTTGGCCACGAGAAGGCCGAACGACAAATGATCCGGATAAATCTCTTGCCGGTCAAAGACGCGCAACGGGCGATCGACCGGCGCCAACAGCTCTCCGTTGCGTTGCTCGGCTTCTTCCTGACACTGCTGGTGATGATCATTCCGTACATGCTGCAGGGACGCACGTCGCGACGCCTGGACGCGGATATTGAGCAGCTGCGTGCCCAAATCACGAAGTTCGACGAGCAAACACAGGAGGTCCGTGATCTCGACAGGAAGCGCAAAGAGCTCGAAGCCAAGTTGAAGGTGATAGACAATCTCAATCAGAAGCGTGTCGGCCCAGTGCGCGTCCTCGAGGACCTGAGCAGCGCCACCCCGGAGAAGCTGTGGCTGGTCGACTTCACTGAGGTCAATGCGCAGGCGACCATCACCGGCATGGCGCTCGATAACCAAACGATCGCCGTGTTCATGCGGCAGTTGCAGGCCTCCAAGTATTTCTTCGAAGTCGATTTGGTTGAAACATCGCAGAGCGAGGCGGTGCGGGGCGTGGCCAGCAACAGGGCTGTGAGCGGCTTCAAGAAGTTCATCATCAAGGCACATCTCGACTACCTCGGTGCGGGCGGAAAAGTGGAAGCGCGGCCGAGCGGGACGCCACCGGCCGCGGGCAAGACCGGAACATAGTACGGCGTATGAACGAGCTGCTCGAACGAATCTTCGAACTGCCGCCACGCCAGCGCGTGTTGCTGTTGGTCGGCGGCCTGGCGGCTCTTTTCCTCGCATTTGTGTACTTCATTTACTGGCCGGGGAGCGCCGCCATCGCGCAGAAGGAGCAAAAACGAGATGCGCTCCGTCAGGAACGCGATCGCAAAGCAGGGTTGGTGGCAAATCTCGACCGCGCTCGCGCTGAAGTGGCCAAGCTGAACGGGGACTTAGGTTCCGCCATCGCGCAACTCCCCGACACGAAAGAAATCCCGGATCTCCTGAGCAATATTTCCTCGCTCGGACGCGAGTCGGGACTCGATATCATCCAGTTCAAGCAGCGGCCGGAGCAGTTTGAAGATTTCTACGCTGCGGTGCCCGTCGATATTTTGGTCCGTGGCACGTACAACCAGGTGACAACGTTCTTCGACAAGGTGTCACGCATGGCCAGGATCGTGAACGTTACCAACGTCGGGATCAAGAACATGGCCCAACCACAAAACGAGGGCGTGATCCTAGACACGTCGTGTGCGGCTGTGACCTTTCGTTTTCTGGACGAAGCCGAGCGCGCCGAACGTGAGCGCATCGCTAAACAAAAGGAGAAAGGGGGCAAGCCGTGACCGTGTTGTGGCCGATGCTGGCGCTGCTTGTGCTCCTCTTGAGTGGACCGGTATATGGCGCGGAAGGGGCCTCACCGGCTGCTGGCAACAGCTCCGGCCAAGCCGACGTTGCACCGGCGCAACCGCGGCGCGACCCCTTTCGCTCGTTCGCGCTAGATGTGCGCCAGGAAACCCGTGTCCCGGTCACCCCGCTGCAACGCTACGAACTCGGTCAGCTCACTGTGGTGGCTACGGTGTGGGACGTCAGCCCCCCGCGCGCCATGGTGGAGGACAGTGTCGGCATGGGGTACATCATCACCCTGGGGACCCCGATCGGGCACAACGGCGGAGTTGTGACGGCTATCGAGCCGCAGCACGTTATGGTGGAGGAGCACGTCCTCGACCTCTACGGTCGCGAACAGATCAATCGGATCGTGATGGAAACACCTAAAGAGGAGGGTTCCAGTCAACCAGGACGGGGGCGGAAATGATGCGACGGAGCGGGTTGGGTGTGGTTCAGTGGAGTCTCGCCGTGTTCGGCGTCGTCGCGTTCGCGGGTTGCGCGCGGCGTGTCATCGTATCGCAAGACCAACCGGTGGTGTCCGCAAGCTCCCCCGTGCAGCCTGCGGGGCAGGGCGAACTCACCGAGACCGCGCTGCCCCAGCCCGGCGCCGCGCCGGTCACGGGGACACTCGACGTTCGTGAAATCAAACTCATCGAAGACAACGGCCAGCACGGCTTGTTCGTCAAGTTGAACCGCTCGCCGGCCGGGTTGACACATTACGCCTTGGCGCAGCCCACGCGCCTGGTCATCGAGGTTGCCGGAGCGGAAGGCGAAGGTGAGACCACTGCACAGAAGTATACGGTGGACGATGCCGTGATCGCCGGTGTCCGCGTCGCCCGACATGAGGGCAAGATTCGGCTCACACTCGAACTGCACGGCACCACGGTACCGACCTATACGGTTGATAACTTGAACGATACGGTCATCGCTTTTCTCGGCGAGCCGACCGGAGGGACGCAGCCGGTGCGCGAGCAAGTGGTCTTTACCCGCCGAGCGGTGGAGACCGTACGGAATGAACCCGCCGCACCGCTCGGTCCACCACCCGCAACAAGGCCGTCGCCGTCTCTCGCACGGCCAACGCCTGGCATCACGCGAGAAGCCCCGGCGGGAGCGCCAACCGGCGAGCCGAACCCAAAACTGGAGCAGGTTGCCGCGCATCAACCTTACCATGGGCAGCACGTCTCCATCGACCTCAAAGACGCCGATGTCCATAACGTGCTGCGCTTGCTCGCTGAGGTCAGCAAACTCAACATCGTGGCCACCGACGAAGTGCGGGGTAAGGTCACGCTGCGCCTCTTCGACGTGCCTTGGGATCAAGCGCTCGACATCGTCCTCCAAGTGCTGAATCTCGAAAGCGAGCAGGAAGGCAACGTCATCCGCATCTCGACCGTCAAACGCTTGCGCGAAGAACGCGAGGAGCTGCAGAAGGCGCAGGAGGCTGCCAAGGCGGTCGAGCCCCTGCGGATCGAATACATTCGCGTCAACTATGCCAAGGCGACCAAGCTTGCCGACATCATCAGCGGCCGTGCGGCTGGCGCCCGCGCTGCTGGCCGGCCGGGGGGGACCAGTGGACAGTCGGAGCTCGGGGTCCTTACCAACCGCGGCAGCGTCCTTGTCGACGAGTTCTCCAACACGCTGGTGGTGCGTGACATTCAGCGTGGCATCGACAGCGCTCGCGAGCTGGTGCGCCGCCTCGACGTGCAGGTACCCCAAGTGCTGATCGAATCCAATATCGTTGAAGCGACGACGAGCTTTGCCCGCGATCTTGGCGTCCAATGGGGCTACCGGTACTTGGCGGGCCCGAACACCGGCAATCCCACCGGCGTCAACTTCCCCGGCAGAATCGGGTTCGGCGGCTCGGGCCTTGGTACGGGGGCGGGTGGAGTGCCGTTCATCGCCGACTTCCCTGCCAACGTAGCAGCCGGGTCGGGCAGTGCACTCGATTTGGCGCTCGGTTCGATCGATAACAGTCAGGCGCTCGACCTACGGATCTCTGCACTTGAGCAACAGGGGAAAGCGCGGATCATCTCGCGTCCGCGCGTCGTGACCCTGAACAACATTGCCGCAACGATAAAGAGCCTCACGATCCTGCGGGTGAAGTTGCCCGGGACCGGCACCGTCATCAATACCGGTGCCGGGGGCGCTGCTGGCGCCGCTTCCACGGCAACGGAAAAGATCGAGACGGGAATTATCCTGGTTGTGACGCCGCAGGTGTCGTCCGACGGTTACGTGCTCCTCGATATGTTTGCCAAATCGAGCCAGGCGGATTTCACCCGCCAGGTCGACGACATTCCGACTGAGATCAGCCGCGAGGCCAACTCGCACATTCTGATCAAGGATGGCCAAACGGTCGTATTGGGCGGCATCTACCGCGACAACCTCGCTGATACCCGCACGGGACTGCCGTTCTTAAAGGATATCCCGGGGCTTGGTTGGCTGTTCCGCGATCTCAAAAAGCGCGACGATCGTGAAGACCTAATCGTATTCTTGACGCCCCGCGTGATGGGCGGCGCGCATGCGGAGCTGCCCTCGGCCGCAGAGCTATGGACGCACCGCGAGTAGCACAGCCACGCTGCGGAGCACCAGGTGTCCGGTCCTCCTACTGACACGGTAACGGTAGAGCTCGGCGACCGCTCATACCCGATCATCATCGGCAGTGGCTTGCTCAAGGAGAGCGGTCCGCGGCTGACGGCAACGCTCGGCACCGCTGCCGCAGCCATCGTCACCAATCCGACCGTCGCGGAACTGTATCTGGAACGGGTCGAGACCTCGCTGCACCACGCGGGGCATCACGTGACCGTTGTCGAGATCCCAGACGGCGAGGAATACAAGAATCTCGCGTCGCTGGCGCTGATCTATGATCGCCTTCTCGAAAAGCGCTTCGAACGCGCCTCTTCCATAGTTGCGCTCGGCGGCGGCGTCATCGGCGATCTCGCAGGTTTGGCGGCTGCCACGCTCCTGCGTGGGGTGCCATTCATCCAACTCCCGACCACACTGCTGGCGCAAGTGGATGCGAGCGTCGGCGGCAAAACGGGGATCAATCACCCGGTTGGGAAAAACCTGATCGGGGCGTTCTATCAACCGCGGCTCGTCCTCATCGACATCAGCACACTGAAGACCTTGCCGCGTCGGGAGTTGCTCGCGGGCTTGGCGGAAGTCATCAAGTACGGGGTGATCCTGGACGCGGAGCTGTTTGCAGTTGTCGAAACCCAACTCGATCGCATCTTGTCCGTGGATGAGGACTTGTTGAACTCCGTCGTGCGGCGCTGTTGCGCCCTGAAAGCCATGGTGGTGCAGCGCGATGAGCGCGAGGCGGACTACCGTTCGATTCTGAACTTCGGGCACACGCTTGCTCACGCCCTTGAAGCGCTCACTGGTTATCAGCGCTACCTGCACGGAGAAGCTGTGGCAATCGGCATGGCCTTTGCTGCCAAGCTCTCCTGCGTGCGCGGCTACTGCAGCGAAGAAACCGTGCAGCGAATAGGGCAGCTGCTGAAACGGGTCGGCCTTCCGCTGGAAGTGCCGCCAGAATTTTCGGCGCCGCAGCTGGCCCAGGTAATTGGAGGCGACAAGAAAGTGACAAGTGGCAAGGTCAAGTTCGTCTGCGTTGAGAACGTAGGGTGCGCGCGCTTCGAACATTTGACTGCGTCGGAGGTGGCAGCGCTGGCGGTGGCCTGAGCCGGCGCGCACAACAGGGAGGAAGTCATGCGGTGGCTGTGCGGGCGAATGATGGGTGCCGCGTTGCTGGCGGCGGTGGTGACGGGGTGCGGCTCAACGAGTGGGGACGATGCCTTGGTCTTGCAGTTCGTGCGCTTCGACAGTATCGGGCTTACCCAAGCTGACGCGGTGAGGGAAACCAGCGCGGACGTCGATATCTTGCAGGAGATCTGCCCCTCGGGAACGCCCGAGCTGTTTACCCAGACGATCATCAACGCCACGTTCCGCAACAACGAAGCGGCCGACCTGCGTCTGCAGCAAGTGGTCATTGCCGTCGGGCCGTCGGGCAGTCTCAAAACGATAACACACCAACTCGACGGCGAGATTCGCGGTGGGCGATGCGGCAACATCGACCGGCAGTGCTCGACTGATGCCGATTGCATCAGCGGTACGACCACCGGGAGCTGTACGCATACTGAGACAACCATCAACGGCATCCTTCTTTTCGATTTCAGCGATAAGCAACGCTTCATTTCCCAACCGGGTACCTACAACGTAACCATCACCTTCTTCGCTTTCGACCCGGTCCACACCTTCCAGGTTAGCACCGGTTACACGGTGACCTTTGCCGACTATGACAACTGCCCAAGCGGATGAGGCGCTGCCACTTTAATTGACGCAACGTGAGGAGGCGAACAATGGGACGCCGGATGGGGATGGCGAGATTGGGTCTGGCAGCGGGCCTGGTGCTGCTGGTGAGTAGCTGCGGGGGTGGTGGCGGCAGCGGGGGCAGCAGCGGCGGCTCCTCGCAGACCGAGCAATCGCCTACGTCGATACCGACCGTTTCGGGTCAGCCATCAGTGACGCCGACGCCCCTGCCAGTGTGCCCCAATCAATGGACCGAGAGTTCTAATGCCGGGGCAATCACGTTATGCATTCAGAACGTCGACCTCGCGGCGGGTGACACCACTGCCTTCAGCGTGTTCCTGAAAGACTCCCAGGGTCGTCCCGTTGCCGGTCAAGAGGTGGCGATCACAACGAACTTGACCGTATTGTCCCCGGTCGACAAAAAAGGTTTTACCGGCGATGACGGCTCATTTAGCGGCTCCGCTCTGGGCCCAGCGGCCGGACTTTACCCCTTGACAGTCGGCGTTGTGGACCCGACGTCACCGCTCAATGGGCTGTCGGTGACGCTGACGGTCTTTGTGGGTCCCGCACCAACTCCGACGAGCACGCCGACGAGCACGCCGACGCTGACAGATACGCCTACGGTGACGTCAACGCCGACCGTGACCGCGACCCCGACCAACACGCCTACGGGCACCAATACACCGACTATAACCCCGACCCCAACCTGGACGCCGACCAATACATCCACGCCGACCGCGATCCCGACCCCGACGCCCACGATCACGCCTACGCCGACAGCAACTGCCACCCCTGAGCCCTGTAAGGACGTGCAGACGATCATCTTGCAGACCGACACGCCGAACGTGAGCAGCCAGACCGGGGGCAGCGCCAAGATCACTGCGGTCGTCTTTGATTCGAACAACATCCGGGTAGCGCGGGTCGCCATCCTTTTCGATGTGCAACCGCGGAACGCGGCGTCGTTCAGCCAATTGGTGCAGACGACCGACGACAACGGCACGGCAGTGACGACGCTGAACATTCCGACGAACTCGAGCTTCGGTACGCTGGCCGTCTCAGCTCAAGCGTGCGGCAAGACCGGCAACGTTTCCGTCAACGTGGTTTCCGGTGTCAGTACGAAACCGGTCGCGACCGTGGTGTTGCAAGCCGACCCATCCACGGTAGGCAATCTCTCCGGCGGCACGGTCAACCTCAGCGCGGCGGTGTTCGACGCCGACAACTCCCCAATCAACGGTATCGACGTGCTGTTCGTTACGCCGGCAGGCCGCGTGAGTCCGCTTACGGACCGGACGAAGGTGACAGGCTCGCAGAGTGGCATCGCCAGCTCGGTCTTGCAGGTGTCTGTCGGAACGCCGGAAGGAAAGCTCGCGATCAGCGCCGTGGCGGAAGGCGTGTCCGGCTCGACGACTATCACGGTCGTGGCCGGGCGCGTGCTCCCCGGCGGGATCAACCCCGGCGTCCCACCAGGGGAACCGGCCGCTATCACGCTCGGTGCGAGCCCGACCCACATCCAAGTGGCGGGTACGGGCGGGACGGAGCTGGCCACCATCGTCGGTCGCGTGTTCGACAATAATGGCAATCCGTTGGGCGGCGTCAACGTCCACTACCACGTTGTCGCCGCAGCGAGCGCTTCCGGCGCCGCCATTCTGCCTGTGACGACACCGGTGCCGACCAGCTCGCCGACGCCTGTCCCAACGACGTTATGCGCAGCTGATGACCCAGTCTCGGTTTCCGACGTTGCGGGATTCGCTGTCATCCAGGTGCATGCTGGCGCGCAACCCGGCCCGATAACGATCGCAGCTTGCGCGGATACGACAGTGTACGGTGTGCCTGCACCGATCAGCGAGCAGCAGACCGTAGTGACTGTCTCGTCGGGGCCGGCGAGCCATGTCGGCATCAGCATCAGCGCGGTCTCCAGCAACAACAACGACGGCACGCTGCTGACTGTGCTCAGTGCAAGCGTCACTGACGCACAGGGTAACCCGGTCGAAGATGAGACGGGTGTGTTCTTCAGAGTGCTCACGAGCGGCGCCGACGATCCGGCGCAGAACGTGGTCCTGTCAGGCAGTGCGGTGACCGACGCAGAGCCACCGTGTGACACCAGTCAGTACGTTTCCCAAACTGGCGTGCCGATCTCACCCGAGCCTGGCAATGCCATCGCCTGCGTGAAATACCCGATTGCGCTGCAGGCGACGGAAATACAGGTACGCGCCACCGTGGGCAGCGTCGACAACCACGGCGGCCAGGCGGTCACCCTGCCCGGCCTCATCGGCGATCTCGAAGTGCGTGTGGTACCCGCCACGGTTCTCGTCAACAACACCGATGACGCCCCTGCCCTCGTGCGTGCCTCCGTGTTCGATGCCAACATGGATCCGGTCGAGAACGTGCGGATCCGCTTCGTGACCTCCGTGGGCACCATCGATCACTCGGTACTGACCGACAGTGACGGCCGGGCGAGTGCCACCTTGGTCATTCCGGCGGGGACACAGTCCGGCACGGCAATCCTACGGGTGGCGGGTGGCGGCCTGCAGATCACCGACATTACAGTCCCCATCCTCAACATCACAGCTACCACCACACCGACACCGGGCACACCGACGCCGGTGGCTCAGCCCGGAGCGATGCATTTTCTCGGGGCGCAGCCTGCGACCATCGGCGTGCGCGG
>Ga0209777_10004241_pt1 | contig 17086 bp, 6 predicted proteins | sample FrelakmetHBP12HB_FD_187147 | JGI IMG/M metagenome (GOLD analysis project Ga0209777, IMG submission 187147) | Freshwater lake sediment microbial communities from the University of Notre Dame, USA, for methane emissions studies -HBP12 HB (SPAdes)... | ecosystem: Environmental > Aquatic >...
CCCGCCGCAGTAGATGCCATAGTAGTTTCCAGCGACTGTATTGTTAGATATGGCAGAGTACATACCTGAGCACAAGATGCCGTATAAGTTGCCATTCATAGTGATGATGTTGTTGGATATGGCGGGATTTGAATCTTCGCAGTCGATGCCACACCTACCACTCCCAATGAGCGTGTTATTGGATATGGCGGGTCTTGAGTAGAAGCAGTAGATGCCATTGTGGCTGTGTCCGCTGTTTCTTATCGTGAAGCCGTCGATACAGGTTATTGTGCCGGGAATGCCGTCGGTCACAACGTCGCCGCCACCTGAGCCATCAATGATGCTCTTATTGACACTGAAGTTACGCTGACTCCTGCTGGTTTCATTGCCGGCGAAGCCTCCATAGAGGTAACAGTAAGCCTGGAGTGTGATATGCTCGGTATATACTCCCGCAGCCACCCATACATCCCCGCCGACGGTAAAAGCAGTGTCGATTCCTGCCTGCACACTCTTCTTAGCGGTTGCCCAGCTTAAGCCGTCATTGATGTCATTGCCGCTTGGGCTGACATGAAATACCCTGGGTTCAGTCGACCAGAGGGTTCCGTCAGATTCATCAGCTCCGATATCGACAGATGAGCCCTGCACTCTTGGCTGGCCATCCATATCCAGCCAGCCAACCCCAACCACAGAGCTATCACCTGCATCTATACATGGTGAGCCCGGCTGGATATGGACCCTGCCGTGTCCTATTTCCTCAAGTAGCGGATCTGCTGATATATCCGTAGTACCCGCGCTCAGACCGGAGTAGTTAGTACTACTGTTGCCATACACACAATTCTTCTTAAGCGTCGGGGATCCACCGGTCTGGTAAACACCGGTCTTGTTGAAAGCCATGATGTTGTTTGCCAACACAGGACTTGAATTGCCACAGTATATGCCGTCCGTTTTATGTCCGATGATTGTGTTGTTGGATATGGCAGGGCTTTGATCCCCGCCGCACAAGATGCCATAGTAACCGTTCCCAGTGATGACGTTGTTCGCTACCACAGCACTTGAAGAGGAACAGGAGACGCCATCGTAGTCATTTCCGGTGATCGTGTTGTTGGATATGACAGGACTCAGGGATGAGCAGGTGACGCCATAGTAGTTTCCAGTAATCGTGTTGCTGGATATGGCGGAACTTGAGTGATCGCATAAGATGCCATACCAATTTCCGCTGATGGTACTGTTCGCTATGGCAGGATCCGAATAGTAGCAGTAGATGCCGCGGTAGTTGAATCCGCTATTTCTTGTCGTGAAGCCGTCAACACAGGTGAGTGTGCCAACAAGGCTGCTAGTCACAACATCTCCAGCGCCTGAGCCGTCAATGACGCACTTATTGACCCTGAAGTTGCGCTGAGACCTGCTCGTTTCGTTACCGGCAAAGCCTCCGTAGGGGTAGCAATAGGTCTTGAGGGTTATATGCTCGGCGTATACTCCGCCAGCCACCCACACTTCTCCGCCGCCCGCGCTGCAAGCGGCATCAATTCCCGCCTGCACTGTCTTCTTGGCTGTTGACCAGCTTAGGCCGTCGTTGGCATCGCTGCCGCTTGGGCCCACGTGGAAGACTAAAGGCTGGTAAGAGGGCCAAAGCGTTCCGTCAGACTCATCAGCGCCGATATCGACAGATGATCCCTGCACTCTTGGCTGGCCATCCATATCCAGCCAGTCGGCGCCAACCACAGACCCATCGCCTGCGTCAATACACGGTGAGCCGGGCTGGATGTGGAGCCTGCCATACTTCTCGTCCTCAAGCAGCGGGTCTAGCGATATGTCAGTAGGACCGGCGCTCAGACCGGAGTAGTCAGTACTATTGCCATAGACACAGTTCTTCTTAAGTGTCGGAGTTCCACCAGCCTGGTAGATACCGGTTGAGTTGAATGCGATGATGTTGTTTGCTATCGTGGGACTTGAAGATGAGATATAGATGCCGTAAGTGTTCCCAGTGATCGTGTTGTTGGGTATGACAGAGCTTGAAGATGAGCAGTAGATGCCGCTGTAGTTTCCACTAATCGTGTTACTGTACAGGGCAGGATTTGAAGCGGAGTTGCAGTAGATGCCGTCGTAGTTTCCGCTTACGGTATTGTTTGCTATCGCAGGGCTTGAATACAGGTTGCAGTAGATGCCGTGGTAGTTGACCCCGCTGTTTCTTATTGTGCAGCCGTCGATACAGGCTGTTGCGCCTTCAACGCCGCTGGTCACGACGTTTCCGGCGCCTGATCCATCAATGACGGCCTTATTGATACTGAAGTCGCGCTGAGACCTGCTGGTCTCGTTGCCCGCAAAGCCTCCGTAGAGGTAGCAGTAGCTCCTGAGGGCTATACGCTCAGGATATATTCCGGCGGCCACCCATACGTCTCCGCCGGCGATTGAGGCAGCGTCGATTCCTGCCTGCACGCTCTTCTTGGCGGTCGTCCAGCTTAGGCCGTCATTTATATCACTGCCACTTGGACTGACACAGAACACAGTGGGATTAGACGGCCCGGCTGTTCCATCAGATTCATCAGCACCTATATCCACGGCTGAGCCCTGCACTCTTGGCTGGCCATCCATATCCAGCCAGTCAACGCCAACTACAGAGCTATCCCCTGCGTCTATGCAGGGCGAGCCGAGCTGAATATGAAACCTGCCGTATCTTATATCCTCGAATTTCGGATCTGCTGATATGTCCGTGGGACCTCCGGGATAGCGGGAGTAGTTAGTGGTGTTGCCATAGACACAGTTCTTCTTGAGTGCGGGCATTCCGCCGGTCTGGTCGACACCGGTCTTGTTAAAAGCAATGATGTTGTTTGTAATTGCAGGGCTTGACGAAGATGCGCAGTAGATGCCACAGTAACTATTCCCAGCGATCGTGTTGTTGGATATGGCAGGATTCGAAGATGAGCAATAAATCCCGTAGTAGTTTCCACTGATCGTATTGTTGTGTACGGCGGGACTTGAAGATGAGCTGTAGACGCCGTAGCCATTTCCCCTGATCGTATTGTTGGATATAGCAGGGCTCGAAGATGAGCAGCTAATCCCTCTGGCGAGGGATCCACTGTTCCTTATCGTGAAGCCGTCGATGCAGGCTACAGTGCCCGCAACACTGCTGAAGACTACATTGCCGCCGCCTGAGCCATCGAGGATGCTGTTGTTGGCAGCCAAATTGCGCTGGCTTCTGGCGGTTTCGCTGCCGGCAAAGCCACCATAGAGATAGCAATAGGCTTTGAGGGTGATGCGCTCGGCGTAGACTCCCGTAGCGACCCATACCTCTCCGCCGGCGTTAGAAGCCGCGCTGATTCCCGCCTGCACTGTCTTCTTGGCAGTTGACCAGCTTAGGCCGTCGTTGGCATCGCTGCCACTGGGGCTGACACATAAGACTATGGGCTGGTAAGCTGGCCACAAGGTTCCATCAGATTCATCGGCTCCTATGTCCACAGATGAACCCTGTATTCTTGGCTGATCATCCATATCCACTGAGCCGGCAACTACCACTGAACTGTCACCCGCGTCTATACACGGTGAGCCTGGCTGAAGGTGGACTCTGCCATATCTCGCGTTCTCAAGCTTTGGGTCCACCGATATGTTTGTGGAATTTGCGAAGAAGTCGGAGTAGTTGGTATCATTGCCATAGACGCAGTTACTCTTAACTACTGGAGTTCCAGTGCCTACGTAGAGACCGGTTTTGTTGTAGGCGACGATATTGTTTGCAATCACAGGATTTGAGGATGAGACACAGTAGACGCCCGTACCAGACCCAATGATCGTGTTGTTGGATACGCTGGGGCTTGAGGATGAGCAATAGATGCCGTAGCCGCCATTTCCAGTGATACTGTTGTTGGATATGGCAGGGCTCGAAGATAAACAGTAAATGCCATAGTCATTTCCGCTGATCGTGTTGTTGGATATGGCTGGACTTGAAGATGAGCAGGAGATGCCATAGTAGCTAGTCCCACCGTTTCTTATTGTAAAGCCATCAATGCACGCTACTTTTCCTGCAACACCGCTATTGACTACGTTGCCGCCGCCCGAGCCATCGAGGATGCTCTTACTGATACCAAAGTTGCGCTGATTCCTGCTGATTTCGCTGCCCGTGAAACCGCCATACAGGTAGCAGTTGGCTTTCAGAGCAATGCGCTCGGTATATACTCCCGCAGCGACCCAGACCTCTCCGCCGCCGGCGGCTGAAGCGGCATTGATCCCCGCCTGTACGGTCTTTTTAGCCAGTGCCCAGCTCGAGCCGTTATTGGCGTCGTTACCGTTGGGTTTGACCATGACCGTTCCGGCCCAAAGACAGGTCGAGCACGTGGCTGTAAAGAAGACCAACAGGATAGATCGGATCAGAATCTTGACCATCAGCAACTCCCCTAGATCCTATTAGGATTTATTGTTGACACCTACGCCACACCAGCCACAGTGTGTTCATCTACATAACGGCAGGCCGCTTGGCGCCACTAACTGCAGTATATCTCACCAAACGCCTTATTGTCAACGCACATTTTCACGCGGAGAAGGTTCAGTTGTGCGAGGATGATCTCCCGTCGTGCCCAGGCGGCGATCATCTGCGGGCAGGCATCCACCGTGTTGTGGTCCCGCACGTTCCGGGTTTTGAAGCGGGTGGAAATCGGCGGGCGAGTTTGGTAAACTGGTAGGGCCATGAACCCGAATGATGTGTTGATCTCGTTTTCGCTGGCGCTTTACAGCCAGTGGTTTTACCACAAGCCCACGCGGTGCCTGTTCGACGCGGGGGAAGGTGTGGCGACGACTCTCGGTAAGAAGGTGTATGCCATCGGGCATGTCTTTCTTACTCACGGGCACGAGGACCACATCGCGGGGATATCCAATCTCATCAATATCCGCAATCTCACATCCGGCGAGCAGGATAAGCCGCTCACGATCTACTATCCCATTCACGACCGATGGATAGACGCCCTGATCGAATACATCGAAAAAAAGCAGTCCGGGCTGCTGAGATACCCGCTTTACGTCCAGCCGATCAAGCCGGGGGCGACTATCGAAATAGATGTGGCGAAGAGGCCGACGAGGGTGACCGCGTTCGAGATGAAACACTCCCGGGGCCGGCTGTGCCTGGGATACGACATACGGCAGGAGCGCAAGGTCATCGATGACGCGACGGGCGAGCCGGTCACGCGGTTCCACCCGATTTTCTTCTACACGGGCGACGGTTACGAACCCGTGTATGATCCCGTTCCCGGCAGCCGGATCGATATGGCCATCCACGAGGCGACTTTCCTGGCGCGTGATGCCGACCTGGCGAGCAAGGTGGTGGAATCTAGGCACTCGACGGTCGATAGGGCTGTCGAGTGGGCAGCCGGCCAGGACGTCAAGCAGTTGATCCTTTGCCACACATCCGACCGGTATCACATCGACGAGATAGCCGGCGCGGCTGTCCAGGCGAAGGCGCAATACGGGTTCAGGGGTGAGATTTGGGTCGCCCACTGTGGGGAGATTGTGAGAGTTGGGTAAGGCTGCTAGCCTCCAGGTAAGGATACAGATTCGGTCGTCTTTGCTGACCACGTTAATCAGGCGGGCAGGGGATGTCAATGTGAGCGGGTTGGGGTGGGAAAGGCAGTTGGCATGGGTTAGCGCAACCGCCTTGCGAGATCAAGACTTCCACTCAGACTCGGGGATCTCGGCATTAACAAAGATGGTGCGCAGGGTGCCAAGCGGCAGTTCCCTACGTGCGTGTTCCGGCACAATGACCTGCAACCGTCGCCCCGGATGACGCCATTTTCTGTGGCTGCCCTGCTGGGACACCAATTCGAACCCGTGTCGGCGCGGAATCTGTTCCACATCGGAACTCTTCATCCGGCGGATGCGCTCGCTCATCAGGCAGCTATCTCGCGCACGACCGCGCCCGGCTCAAACTCCAGGGGACCCGGCTGCAAATACAGCTCAATAGCCTCCCGGATGTTTTCGAGAGCCTCTTGCTCGTCACACCCGCGGACGCACAGCCGGGCAGCTCAGGACACCATACCGCCCAGTCGCCGGTGTTGGGGTCTTGTTCAAGCACAACGCGCCATTTCATCCATAATCCTCCCTATCCGCCCTTCAGCAGCCTTCTCAGCTTAAACGCCTCCCGCGTACGGTGGGCGATCTCCTCGCTGGTTAGAAGCCGGTTGCGGCGGGAGTCGAAGCGCGAGGCTTCGAGTATATCGTCCAGCAAATGGCTCTTGGGAGTGCCCGCGAAGAACTGGCTCCGGCGCTGGTAGTCGCGCCAGCCCAGCCTGCCCTTGACATACAACATCGACGCCAGCATCTGCGCCAGCTCGCCCCTGCTGTATGACTGCAGTTCCTCGCGAGTGAATATGTGGTCCGAAAGGTACTCGTAGTCGAGATTATATGGCGGCTGGTCGCCGAAAGCCTCGGCCAGCAGCGTGGCCGCGCGCCAGTTGAGGATGGTCTTTCGGCCGTTCGCGGTGTAGAAGAGCTTGATCTCGGCATCGTATATCTCCGCCTCTTCGTGATCGGCGGTAATGACCTTGTATTTTTTGAGCGTTCGGAAGATCCTGGGCTGGCCGGGCTTGGCAAGCGGGTTTTCTATGCCCGCGATATCCGATTGCTCTACCGTCAGAATCTTCGCATATTGATTGTGGACCGACTCGGTTTCCTGCCGCATATCGCCCCTGATGCGTATGTAGTCCCCGGCAAAGACGGGCAAATCCGCCCCTTCGCGCCAGGCCTTTTCCTGCTGCTCTTCCTTGTGGATAATGTCGCGCAGGGTCGACCGCAGGAAATCCGCGCGTTCCGGGCTGAAGAGCGCCTTCGCGATCATCTCCGTCAGCGCGCCATCATCCGGCCTGCGCTCGGACGCCTTGCGGGGGCTTCTCTTCCAGTAATGCCCGACCGTGGTGGCGAACTTGATATCCTCCTCCCGCACCTCCACAACCTCCTGGTTGCGCACGTTGCGAAGCGTGTAGACCCAATGAGGATGAGGCGTGGGGGTCATTTCGACCGCCAGGACTTCACCGACGGTACGTTCGTGACCGTAATGGCCGTAACTTTGCCTTGGGAGCTTGGGTTCGGTGTGTCTGTAGACGACGAGCCTACCTATGCTGTATTTATGATCATCGAGCATATCGCTGGCCCTTTCTAACTCCATTATACACCGTGTGCACGGAACGTCAACCGGGCGCCGGAGATAGAGAGAGTTCAGTTTTGCGGGAACAGTTCTTCGTGCGGCCGCGAAAGCAGGGACAGTCCACCCCGCTGACGCTCTGGGACAGTCCCAATACTGTTGACTTAGTGCTCGACTAGTGCTATAATGGCCAAAAACCAGGAGGTCAAGTATGGCGCGCACATCAGTTGACTCTTCGCAACTGCCTCGCCCCGCTCTGCTGGCGAGCGTTGGACTGCTGACGAAGATCGTCCCTGCTTCCACGGTATCCGCCGTGTTAACCGCGGAGGGCAAGCTTTCCAAAAGGGAGCGGGCGCTTCCGGCTCAGTTTCTGGTGTATTATATCATCGCGCTATCGGTTTACATGCCATACTCATTGAGAGAGGTATTGCGGTGCGTTCTGGAAGGGCTACGCGCTCTTGATGGGAGCGTGTCGATTGCCACGAAAGGCGCAATCTCACGGGCGCGGACACGGCTGGGATGGAAGGCGGTTGCTGAGATATTCCGGCAGGTAGTCCATCCGATAGCGACGCCGCAGACGCCGGGAGCGTGGTATCGAGGCCGGCGGGTGGTAGCGCTGGACGGGACTACCCTTGCCCTGCAATGCACCGAGGAGAACGTGGCCGAGTTTGGCCTGCATTCGAGCAAGGAAGGCCCTGCCGCCTTTCCTCTTCTGCGATTGGTGGCGTTAGTGGAAGTTGGAACACACGTCGTGCTGAAGCCGGTGATCGGCCTTTTTACTCAAGCGGAAGTAGTTTTGGCTCAAGAGCTTCTGCCTGTTGTGAGCAAAGACATGCTTCTGATTGAGGACCGCGGCTTTGTCAGTTATGAGTGGTGGGCTCGTGTTGCGTCCACTGGAGCCGAAATCTTGTGTCGCGTTAAGAACAACATGCGGTTTGGCTGCCACAGGCGGCTTGCGGATGGCTCGTTCATCAGTTGCCTGATTCCTCCTAAGGGGTCGAGTGGCAAGAGAATACCGGTGCGGGTGATAGAGTACACATTGAAGGGAGTCCCCGGATCTGAGGCGCTGTATCGCGTTATTACCACCATTTTGGATAGCGAGGCAGCTCCGGCCAGTGAGCTGGCGGCTCTCTACCATGAGCGCTGGGAAGCGGAAAGTCTGTTTGACGAGTTCAAGACCCATATGCGCGGTGGCAACCGTGTGTTGCTGCGCAGCAAGACTCCAGACCTGGTGAGACAGGAAGTATACGGGTTGTTACTGGCTCACTATGTAGTGCGGGTGGTCATGCACGACGCGGCGCAAGCGATGGGAGAAGATCCGGATAGGATATCGTTTGTGCACACTGTGCGCGTCCTGAGACGCAGGCTCCCGCAGGCGGCGGGGGTCTTTTCCCCCTCAGACTCTGGCGCAATGGTATCAGTCGATCGTTGATGAAGTGTTGGAGGAGCGAGTCGTGTCGAGCCGGGGCCGGAGCGTTCAGCGAGGGGTGAAGCAACGCATCAGTCAATACCAGACCCGCAAAAGGGGGCCGACAAACCGGATCAAAGGCATAGATTACCGGGGTGCTGTGGTGATCCTATGAGTCTAAGTAAACAGTATTGGGGACAGTCCCTGTTTTCGCTGGTGCAGTTGCAATTCCCGCAAAACTGAACCGTCTCTAGTTGAGAGACAGTTCAGTCTTGGGGGAACTGCCGTTAGCCCTGAGTAGCCGAAGGCGTATCGAAGGGCGGTAACCTCCGCACCCGTGCTTCGATACGGCCGACAAACCCGGCCTACTCAGCACTGACGGGGTGGCAATACCCACATTCCCGGAGAACTGAACAGTCTCGTAGTTGAGCTTTGTGGGCTTTGGTTCCATCATCGGAGCCCGACTTTGGATAGGCTGAGGCGTGGGCGGGCGATCGAACGCATCACAAGTTGCGGGCGAACTTGATGTAGTAGTTCCTGTCGATATACGTCGGAAGCTCTCCGTATACGGACCCGGCCTCGAAATGCCTGGCGTTGGTGGCATTCTGCACGCCTATGCTCAGCTCGCTACCATTCTTGCCTTTGAAGCCGAGTCTGACATCAAGACGCGTGTAGGCAGGAATACTGACACTCTGTTGCGCCAGCGCGGGCGTTTCGCTGCCGCCGATCCGGTAGACCGTGGTATCGAGTTCGACGCCTCCGGGAATGTTCCAGTAGGACGTGAGGCTGCACTGCTTCTTGGGGTAAGTGTTTTCCATGTTGGTACCGGCAATGTCAGAAGCGCCCGAGCGAGGCTCCAGCGAGACCCGCATCGTGCTCGCCGCCGCCTTTAGACGCCACTTGTCGCTGATGACCCAGTCCGAGCTGATCTCAAGACCACGCGACATGCCGGTGTAGTTGTTGCTAATGTAGTAAGGCGTGTGAAGATGATCGCCACCCTCGCTGTCGACGAACGGCGTCCCCGGCTCGATGGACCGCAGGTCATCATATTCGTTGCGATAAGCCGCGATGTCAAACGAAACGTTCTCCCAGGGCCGTATACGCTGCCCCAACTCGTAGGCAGTGAGTTTCTCGGACTTAACCGAGAGGTTGCTCGATATCGTGACAAGCGTCGGCATGCCCGACTCGTCCGGAAGACCGACAGCGTGGTACAGGGAGAAAAAGTCGGCTATCGGAGGCGTCCTGGACGCTCTCGACACAGCTCCCCACATAGTCATTTTGTCATTCGGTGTCCAGACGCTTCGCACGTTCGGCTGCAATTCGAAACCAGTGTAGTCGTTGCGCTCCAGTTTGGCTCCGTAAATGAGCCTGAGCCTCCTGTCGATCACCGACTGGTCGGTCTGGACGAACCCATTGAAGAGGCTGTTATTGGTCCCGCCGCATGCAAAGAGAATGACGTTGCCATCGATCATGTGCGAGGTGTAGTTGCGGTATCCCACGCCCCACACGATCGTCGAGACATCGCCCGGATGCACTTCCCTCTGGTAATCGAGGTCAACAGTGGTCACATCCTCACCGAACAGGAACGGGTCGTATCTCTTGACCCTATCGTAGTACACTTGCAGCGTGTGGCTGGAGTCATCGGCGTTAGTCCGCGTCCAGCGCATCAGTGAGTTGCAGCCCGATGAAGTCACGTTGCTGAGGTAAGTCCTGGTAAAGGGCGCGACATTGGAACCATACTGGTAAGACGTGCCGGACGTCTCCCGGTAGGTATCTCCCTGGAAAGTGAGCCTGTCTTTAGCCGAGCACTTGGAATCGAGCCTAAAGCCAAACCGGTCCTGGTTCCACTGGTCCCAGGAGGCGTCCCCAAATGGGTTCAAGGAACTGCCGAAGTCCGAACTCTTGGCGTAGAACCTCATGCCGGTTCCCTCGCCCAGTCGGCCCGTAAGTTGCAATCCGGACACTTTGGCCTGATTTCCGCCGCCGTATCCGACAGCGAAGAAGTTCTTATCCGTTTCGCGAGCGTCCTTCGTGACTATGTTGATAACGCCGTTGACCGCGTTCGCGCCCCACAGCGCCGCTCCCGGCCCTCTGACAACCTCGATGCGCTCGATATCTTCCATCATCGTGTCCTGGGCATCCCACAGAACGCCGGCGACCAATGGCGAGTACACGCTCCGTCCGTCAAAGAGAACCAAGAGTTTGTTGGAGAATATGTCGCTGAAGCCTCTCGCTCCAACGACCCACTCGCTGGCGTTGATCCGAGCAACCTGCATTCCAGGGACGAGACGAAGCGCCTCGGCGATGCTGGCCGCTCCAGTTCGTCTGATGTCATCCTGAGTAATCACGTAAGACGCGGCGGCCGTATCTGAAAGCTTCTCTTCGTGCTTGGACGCCAGCGTCACCGGGACCGCGAGCAATTCCTCCAGTGTCATCGTCGTCAGGTCCTTTTTGGCCGACGGCTCGACGACGGTGTGGTCATCCGCGGCACAAACCGGGGAAACCATCACTCCCGCTATTAGTATTATAGAGGTCAGAAAAGACCATCCGTGGCGCATCGAACTACATCTTCTCCAAATCGGTTTTCATTAGCCTGTATTGACCATCCGCGCTCGCCGTGCGGTGAAGGACTATCAAGGAATCCTAGTCGCCAGTCCTTATTGCCGCGGCCGGTTCCCAGTTTACAGTAATATCATCTATGTACATCGGCTTACCAAGCGTCGCGGCCACGTGAGGGTATCCCGACTGGTATCCGATGACAAAGCGTCTGAAGAGCATCCGAGGGTTACTTATCGGCACAACGGCAACTTTCCTGCCATCATACCATACAGCCCTCGTGCCGGTCTTGAAATTATCATAGCAGACGAGCTCGACGAAGCGGCCCGTGGTAATCTGCCAACCAGGATCATCATAGGTCCTGGGACTGACATTGTTCAGCAAGGCGTGCATATTGAGGTCATCCTCCGCATCGCCGAGGTCCATGTATCTGATCGGCGCTGGGAAATAACAGAACTGGTTGAACTCGATATTCGAATGCACCGAGCCCGACAACGCCGGGTACTCCGTCATGCCGGGATCGCGCCATATCTTCATCCTGACGGTCACACTGTTGAGTGGGACATCGGGCACAACCTCCGGACCCATCAGGGTGACTATGTTCTCTTGCCAGCCGCCCGTGAAGCTGGAGGGATACTCCATCTTGAGACAGTTCGAGCCGGTCGCGGCTTTCTCGTCGGTGACCGTCAACACACTCGCACCGGGGCGCGGGTTCAGGCCGATCTGCCAGCCCTTTTGGCCATCGATATTGCCCAATTGGTAGCCTTCGCTATCTTCGAAACTTGTGTTCCAACAGTCGCGGCTGACCGCGGGTGGAGGCGTATTGCCGACGCCACCATTCGCAACGGCGTTGTTGTTGTACATAGTGCCGCCGCAACCTGAGAGGATCGCCGATATGACCGCCGACACAAGAAACAGACAGACTGAACAGATAGGCTTGCGCCTTTTCAAGGTATACCTCCAAACAGAAATGGACTAGCCATAACGCCAGCTACGAAAAACACATACCGCTCACTATGGCGGCAAAGGCGGTGGCCCACCGGCCGATGGAACGGTAAACTTGCACATGCTCGATACGGCGGTTCCAGCCGCTATTGCCGAGACAATAACGGTATACTGCCTATCAACTCCCGAATTGCCCAGGTTCGCCGGGGCGTCGTAAACGGCGACGAAGGCGCCGCTTGACTTCTCCGACATAGGCATCGTAACCGACTCGCCCCCCACCGGTGTTATCAACGCCTGCGGGGATGAGATCACGGTCGTACCTGTTATGGACATCGTGATCGAGACCGGCCCGCCCACGAATGAATAACCGTTTATCAGAGTCGCGCTGCTGCTCACGTGCAGAACCGGAGGCGTGCTTGGATCCATCCAACTCGTTACCCCTCCCCCGCCTCCGCCACAGCCGACAAGGCACATCGCCACTAGCGCGGCGATAGCTCCGGGACGACTATAAAAAGCAATGTGTTTCATTGACAATCCTCTACTCCGACGGCTCCTAGTTGCCCGGCGGAGGCAGTATGAGACTGCACTCCTGATATGCGTAGATCCAGTATGCCATCCAAGGCCTAAGCTGATCCTCTATTCCCGGCACAATCGAGGAATCATAGATGAGGTAATATTCCTTTGTCACGCTATTATAACCCCATGCGAACGATCTGACAAGGCCCCCGGCTTCGGCCAGCGAAATCGGGTTCGAATTCGGTGCTTGCACCTGAATGTCGAGCAGACTCCAGGTTACAGACGAGATGAAAGGCTCTCCAATCAGATTCCAGCCGGGTTCCAGATCGATGGCGGCAGGCCGGTCTTGCGGAGGAACGATCCCAACAGGGTTCGGTGTCACTCCGGACGGGAACTTCGCGCAGAATCCTCTCCCAGGAGTAGCCTCCGGTGGTTCAAACCAACTGGCGTGATCGGTATAGTCAATCCACCGGTTCTCCAGTGTGCCGTATATGTACCAGTAGTTCCCCGAGAAGCCCATCATCGGCTTCGGATCATTGGAGTCCGGGATTATCGGAAGCGAGAGCAGGACTCCCCCACTCCATGCATCGCCCGGATGGGTGTTCACATACGTAACCATGATCGATGAGTGGGCATTGTTGCCGGCGGAGTCGGTCGCGGTTATCGTAATCGTGTTCGGGCCTTCAGTAAGCGCGATGACACTCGTGGTCCAGACGTTGGTTCCGATGCACGCGCCACTCGGGCCGCTGTCCAGGGACCATGTAACTGTCGAGATAGCGCCGGCGTCCGTGACGGTGCCTTCTACCTGGATGGTGGAACCGTTCCTTGAGCAAGGCGCGCCGGTGGTCGGGAATGTGAATGCGATCCGGGGCACGGTGTTGTCCACGGCGAATGTCTGGCTCGGCGGGCCGGCGTCGCTGGCAACACCTCCCGCGCCCGTGGCCGCGCCTGCGTTCACGGTAATTCCCAGCGTTCCATCTCCCGAAATTCCGGAGACAGTGACTGTATAGTTCGCCCCGGAGCCGATGACATCGACCGTACCCGTGGCTGTGCCCGTCTTATTCAGAGTGACGCCCGCGGCGGAAAAGCCTGTAACCGGCGCGCTGAACGTAACCGGGTATGTAACCGGACCATGCGTGGTGGCGCTCACCGACGGACTGCCTATCGCGACCATGACTGGGATAGAGCCGACGTCAAACGTGCCGCTGGGAGCGCTTGCGACGTTGGCATTGCCGAGGGTGTCCGCTGCCGCCCCAGCGTTCACGGTGATTCCGAGAGTACCATTTCCCGTGATACTAGAGATCGTAACTGCATAATCCGTGCCGGAGCCGCTGACGCCCACAGCGCCATTGGCGGTACCAGTCGTATCCAGCGTGATCCCGCCGGTCGTAAAGCCGGTGACGGACTTGCTGAACGTCACGGAATAGGTGACGGGGCCGGATATGGTCGATGCCACCGAAGGCGCGCCTATGCTCACCGTGGGGGCCGTATTATCCACCGTAAATGTCGTGCTGGGAGCGCCGGCAAGGTTCGGGGTAGTGGAAACATTCACCGCCGCATTAGCTTTGATGGTGATGCCCAGGGTACCGTTGCCGGTAATGCCGGATATCGTGACTGTATAGTCCGCGCCCGAGCCGCTGACTGCGACAGTACCCGTGGCCGTGCCTGTGGTATTGAGTTTGACGCCGGCAGGCGCGAAGCCTGTCACAGCCTCACTGAATGTGACCGGGTATGTGACCGGCCCGTTGGCTGTCGAGCTGACCGACGGCGCCCCGACACTGACTGTTGGGGCGGTGGCATCGACGGCGCACACCGTGCTGGCATTGCCGGCCGTGTTCTGGTTGCCCGCGACATCGACGGCGGAGTCTGCTTTGACGGTCACGCCAATGGTGCCTTTGCCGGTGATGCCGGAGACACTGACGGTGTATTCCGCGCCTGAACCACTGACACCCACCGTGCCGGTAGCGGTTCCAGCCGTGTTGAGCGTAACACCGGCAGCCGCGAAGCCGGCGACCGGTTCGCTGAACGAAACATTGTAGTAGACAGGGCCCGTGAGCGTCGTGGAGGGCGATGGAGGACCGTCGACCACACTGGGAGGCGTATTGTCCACCACGAATGTGGCGCTGGGCCCGGCCGCCAGGCTAAGGTTGCCGGAACCATCATCCGCGGCATTAGGCAGAATGCTGACACCCAGCGCGCCGTCACCCGTGATGGCGGAGATAGTTATTGTGTAATCAGCGCCCGAGCCACTCACGCCTATCGCTCCGTTCGCGGTACCTGTAACGTTGAGGACGACATCATCTTGGGCGAAGCCTGTCACAGCCGTGCTGAAAGTGACGCTGTATGTGACTGGGCCGCCTTCGGTCGCGCCGACAGACGGAGCCCCCAGCGTCACGATGGGGCGCGTATTGTCGACAATGAACGTCGTACTTGGCGAGCTGGCCGCGCTCTGATGGCCCACTATATCGGTGGCGGCGTTTGCGTTGACGGTGATTCCCAGCGTGCCATCGCCGGTGGTACCGGATATCGTGACCGTGTAGTTAGCGCCGCTGCCCGAGACCCCGGCTGTTCCGCCGGCGGTACCCGTCGCGTTCAGAGTGATGCCGCCTGTCGTGAAGCCCGAGACCGGCTCGTTGAATGTAACCGAGTATGTGACCGGCCCCGTGTTTGTTACCGGGAGCGATGGGCTGCCGATAATCGCGCTGGGAATAGTGTTATCGACCGCGAACGTCGTACTGGGAGCGCCAGCTGTGTTCTGGTTGCCGGCTGAATCGACGGCCGAGTTTGCCTTGACGGTAATGCCCAGGGCGCCGTTGCCGGTGATGGCCGAAATGGTGACGGTATAGTCCGTACCGGAGCCGCTGACTCCGACCGTACCGGCTGCGGTACCTGTGGCGTTGAGCGTCACGCCATTCGCGGCGAATCCCGTCACTGACTTGCTGAACGTGACGCTGTATGTTACCGGTCCGCTGTCCGTGGCGGAAACCGATGGGCTGCCCACACTTACCGTGGGCAAGACGTTATCGACCGTGAACGTAGTGCTGGGGGCGCTGGCCGCGTTCTGATTCCCCGCCGCATCGACCACGGAGTTGGCCTTGACGGTGATCCCCAAAGTTCCATTGCCCGAAATAGTGGACAAGGTCACGGTATAGGCCGCGCCCGAACCGGTAACCGCGATGGTAGCCGTGGCGGTGCCGGTAGGATTGAGCGTTATATCGTTGGGCATGAAGCCTGTCACGGGTTCACTGAACGTGACACTGTAGGTAACGGGCCCGACGTTCGTCTGGGTCACGGACGGCGCGCCGATAAGCACCGTGGGCACGGCGTTATCGACCGAGAATGTGGCGCTGGGCGTGCTCGGTGTACTGAGGTTACCCGCGGAGTCGGCGGCGGCGCCTGCGTTGACAGTTATGCCCAGAGTACCGTTGCCCGATATGCTGGAGATAGTAACCGTGTAGCTTGCTCCCGAGCCGCTGACTCCCACCGTGCCGGTCGCGTCGCCGGTGGCATTGAGAGTAATATCATCGGCCGCAAAGCCGGTGACGGACTCGCTGAAGGTGACCGCGTAGGTAACCGGCCCTGTGTTGGTCGCCGCGACGGACGGAGCCCCGACACTCACAGTCGGAACGTTGTTGTCGACCGTGAATGTAGCGCTGGGCGCGCTGGCAATGTTCTGGTTGCCTGCCGCGTCAACAGCCGAGTTCGCCTTGACGGTTATTCCCAGAGTGCCGTCACCCGACGTGTTGATCACGGTCACGGTGTAGTCGGCGCCCGATCCACTGACAGTGACAGTGCCTGCCGCCGTGCCGGTTGTGTTCAGGGTGATGTCATCGGCGGCGAAGCCGGTTACAGGCTGGCTGAACGTGACTGCGTATGTGACAGGACCGCTGTTGGTAAGAGTCAGGGAAGGCGCTCCGATGCTCACCGTGGGGCTAGTGTTATCCACTATGAACGTGGCGCTGGGCGCGCTGGCAGTGTTCTGGTTGCCTGCGGCATCAACTGCCGAGTTGGCCTTGACGGTAATGCCAAGCGTGCCATTGCCGGACGTGCCCGATATCGTGACGGTATAGGTCGTGCCCGAGCCGCTGACACCCACCGTGCCGGTGGCCGTGCCGGTCGCATTGAGCGTGATGCCGCCGGTCGTGAAGCCTGTCACGGATTCACTGAACGTAACTGTGTAGGACACCGGACCGGAATTCGTGATACTAGCCGATGGGGCGCCGATGCTTACAGTAGGACCGGTATTGTCCACTGTGAACGTGGCGCTCGGGGCGCTGGCGCTGTTCTGGTTACCCGCGGCATCGACCGCCGAGTTGGCATTGACGGTAATGCCAAGGGAGCCGTCCCCCGATGTGCCGGATATGGTGACTGTGTAGCTCGTACCCGAGCCGCTCACACCGACAGTGCCGGTGGCCGTACCTGTTGTATTGAGGGTAATGTCATTGGCCGCGAAGCCGGTCACGGACTCGTTGAACGTGACGGTGTATGTCACCGGGCCGGCCTTTGTCGTACTCACGGATGGATCCCCGATGCTCACTGTCGGGCCGGTGTTGTCGACCGTGAAC